>Ga0209426_1000127_pt1 | contig 120253 bp, 116 predicted proteins | sample Deesub1362B_J571_FD_187697 | JGI IMG/M metagenome (GOLD analysis project Ga0209426, IMG submission 187697) | Deep oceanic, basalt-hosted subsurface ecosystem from Juan de Fuca Ridge flank, Pacific Ocean, CORK Borehole 1362B_J2.571 (SPAdes)... ... | reverse complement strand
TTTACTCTGCCCTGGACGCTTATAACGTGGCGAAGGGGTACAACGAGGCGCATGGATTCTCCCTCTTGGAGTTCGACTTCAAGCTCGGTGGCTGACGCGCTCTCGGCGAAATGCGGGCCAAAACGAAGAAGGTCAACCTCCCTTGGGTGACCTTCGAGGAATGGTCCTCCGAAGGGCTCGACCTCGAAGTGATGCTCCTGAACAGGGCCGAGGGAGGTTCATCTTAAAATTCTTGCGTGTGAACGGGGTCTCGATTCCAACTCAACTGGTCACGCCCTTTATAAGGAGACTTTAGGCCAAAGGAGCTGTGGGAAATGCTCGTAGGGCTTGAAGAGAAAGGGCTGGTTGCTTCAGACCGGTTCGGCAATGGGCTTGAGATGAACAATTCGCCATCCCTGAGAGTCTGTCATTATTGAACTTCAAGTCCGATGAATTTTTTGGGAAAATCATCACTCCCTTCGGCCAGGGTGATTCCTTCTGTCAGATCTGGAGGGACAAGCTGATCGTTCTTTTTGGGCTGAATGAACTGGGAGCTCGTGGATCGACCTGGCTCTAGAATTTCTTTCTCAGCGGGCCCCCGATTGGAGCGTTGGACTACGAGTGGCAGGGAGTGGGGCCTGATCAGCAATGTGCGCTTCCTCCCTAATTGCCACGATGAGGGCTCCCTCGCGTTGATCCTTGAGGGTGCTTGAACAAGGGGCGAAGCTTAATGGGATATGAGAGGATCTAGAACTACCACATCGACGCTCTTCAGCACGGTTCCAGCTAAAGACCCTGTTGGGCAAGGTATTGTTGGGAAAGGGATATTCGCTGAAAAATGACAGGTCCATCGAGTATCTGGGGGTGTTCAGGGTGGTTAAAAGGACTGTTCATTACTTCGAAAGCTGTGGCCCGGCGAATACAGATGTCACCCTCGATGCCGTCATGGAGAGGGCAAAAGAGGGGGATGTTCGGGCGATCGTCGTCGCCTCTATGAGTGGCCGGACTGCTATCGAAGCGGCGGAGCGCGTGAGGTCAGCCGGGCTAGAAGTGAAGATAGTTTGTGTCACCGGACCCCCCTCGTGGGAACAATATGGCTACGAGATACCGCTGATCAAGCCCGAAGAAAGGGCGAGACTCGAGCAGCTCGGGGTGGTGATTGTGGACCAAGTAGAAGAACCGTTTCGAGAGGTGGCCTTCCACAATTGGTGGGAAAAGAGAACAGTAGAGGTGCCACGGCCAGAAGCAGACCTCTTCTGGATGGCCTTGATTTGCGTCGGCGGACATGGCTTCCGGACAGCGATCGAGGTGATCTTCATGGCCGTTGAGGCCGGAACAGTAAAGGCAGGCGAGAGGGTCATTGGAGTTGCCGGGACTGGGGAAGGTGCAGATTCTGCAATTGTAATGAAGGCTACAAAGTTCCGTGGCGCCGTCGGAGAAGACCCTGATAAGAGAATGAAAGTCGAAGAGATCTTGGCCATGCCCCGGGAGGTAGCCTGGGTGGGGTATGGATAAGCATTTTAGGAGGAACTGTGAGAATTTATGCCGGGTTCGCGCGTTTCTATACCAAAGGACCATATCCTGAGTACAGCCGTACGATGGCGGAGCTTCTCCCTCGGGTGCTCGAGCGGTTCAGGGCCAAAACCAGCACAGTGTTGGACCTCGCCTGCGGGGATGGGACCTTCGCCGTGGAGCTCGCCCGGCGGGGCTACCACGTGACCGGGGTGGACCTCTCCCTGGAAATGCTCGAGTTCGCCCGAGAAAACGCGAGGGACGCCGGGGTCATGATCGACTTCGTCCAGCAGGATATGCGCTCCCTGGACCTCCTCGGGAGATTCGACCTCGTGACCTGTTGGTACGACAGCCTCAATTATCTCCTAGAATACGAGGACCTCGTCGCGACCTTCATTCACGTGGCCAAAGTGTTGAATCCGAACGGACTTTTCATTTTCGATATGAACACCCGCTACGCTTTGTCCGTTTACTGGCAGCGTCACCCCGCCTACGTGCAGCAGGACACCGACGAATTCTTCGAGGTCCATCGTCCGGTCTATGACTACGAGCGGGACATCGCCATCGTGAGGATCACCGGTTTTTACCGAGAGGGGGAAGTCTGGCACCGGATCGACGAGGTACACCGGGAGCGGGCCTACACTTTGGCGCAGATCCGGGAAGCGCTGAGGAAAGCGAGCTTGGAGGAGCTGGCCTGCTGGGGGAGCTTGCGGGAGATGAAGCCGCCGGCGCCAGATTCCGGCCGGGTGTGGTTTGTCGCCCGGCGAGCCGGTACCCTTTGAGATGTCGCGTGGAGGAGTTTACCCGTGTGAGGGTGGCGTTCTCGACGCAAACGATCGGACTTGTCCATAAAGGACGGGTGTTCCTCGACCTCGTACGGTGTTCGCCATCTTCTTTCTTCCGCTTCAAAAACTCCTCGTGCCGTGGAAGGGAAGTGAGGAGGAGACATGAAAGTCAAGGTATGTCTAGAGGTCGGCCCTCAGGGGACAGGGGCCTTTGTGCCTGACTGCCCGGGATGCTGGGTCTTTGGGCAAACGCCGGGGCGAGCCCTGGATAAGGAGAAACGCCTGGTCCGTGAGTGGTTCGACTGGCTTGAGCGCCATGGGGAACCGGTCCAGAAACCGGGTCAAATTGAGCTAGAAGTGGCCGAGATGATGCGAGTCGATTACGACCCGGTGGAAGCCGGAAAGTCGGAACCGCTCTTCTGGGCCGAGGTTCCACCCATCAATGAGGGTAACATCGCCTGGACGCTTAGGCTCCTGAGATACTCACGCGCGGACCTGCTTGAACTCGTACATGATTTAGACGAGGAAACCCTTGAATGGAAACCCCCGAGCAAACCGCGCACCATTGGAAATTGTCTGCGGCACATCGCCTATGTGGAGCTTTGGTACCTGTCGCGGCTGGAGATAGAGGTGCCCACCGACTTTCCGCAGGACGTTTTCGCGCTTTTGGATTACAGCCGCGAAGTGGTGGTTTATTGGTTGGAGCATTTTCCCGAGGAAAAGATGGCCGGGGTTTTCCAACCCATCGAGGACCCCAGCCCGATCTGCAACCTATGGACCGCACGGAAGGTCCTCCGACGGCTGGTGGATCACGAACGGCTGCACACGCGGTACATCGAGAAGGTACTGGCCTTGCGGCGTGCGGCGTAGGGATACATCCCCTGCAAAAAGAGGGGTCGTAAAGGCTTGGGTATTGGTGGAACAGGTCCAGTGCGTTTGCAAAAACGACCATTGTTCAAAATTAAATAAAGAGATCTTGTCTCAGGGAAATCTGGAACAGAAGTGGAAATGTTTTTTCGTTTCCTCTCGCAAAGCTCGGAGATTGGAGAAGTACTGTACCAGAGGTCGAACAAGGAGATTTACCACGGCAAACGGGGTAATATGGAAAGTCGAAATTGGAAGGGAGTCGCTGGAGGGATAGCCGAGGCGGGTGGCCAAATATGGGTTGGACTGTGTAAGCATGCGTTCCCAAATAGGGCTTCCTCTGCAAATGATGGCCCAGGAGGTCTGTCACCGCTGGGGATAGATAATCCCTGGGTATGTGGAATCCCGGCGCGCTCTGAAAGGTCTATGGACCGACAACAGGTGCCCAGATCCGTGCGTAGGCGATGGGTACCTGGTTGTCAAATTCGGACCTGGGTCGAAGAACGGGGTTTAAGTTGTCGGATATGTTAAGTTGTAGACTGTCTCTGTTCCTAGACTGGAACGGTGAGGAGAGCATGTTCCACACCTTGATGGCGAATGGCCCGCCTCTCAAACGGGTCGACGACGATCAGTGAATAGCCGAATAAGGGGAAAGGGGCTCACCGGGAACAGAGTGCGCTGACTTCTACTGTGCTATAGGTGAGGAAGAGCCGTGGAAGGTACCAATGGGAAACAGAACGGACAAAGGGGGAAAACTTGGAAAATGACGGGATGATCGCGTATTGCGGCATAATATGTACTGACTGTCGGGCCTACACCGCGACCCAGAAGGGTGAACAGAGAGAGCTCTCCCAGCTGGCCAAGGAATGGAGCAGCGAGGGTTATCATCTCTCGGCCGAAGATTGTCTGTGCGAGGGCTGTATCGGGGAAGGGCGTTTGGCCTCGTTTGCCCGCCAGTGTGAGATCCGCCGCTGCGCGGTGGCACGAGGGGTAAAGACGTGTGGCCATTGCTCAGATTATCCCTGTGATTCCCTCCAAGAAACTTTCCAAAGGTCACCCCATGCTAGAGCAGTGCTGGACGAGATTGCCCAAAAGCGCTCACCCTAACTGTAGCCCAAATAAGGAGGGGGACTCTGGATAGGAAGAATACAAGGAGTGATGACCAGGAACTTTCGGCGGCTTTGATGTTGAGAAAATATATTCCTTCGGGGACGTCGGAAAGCCGACTTGGGGAGCGTGCAGGGACCTGCACAACCGATCACATTGAGGAACTCGCGCCGTCTCAGACCACTGTGAGGGGATTAATCACCGTGGCCAAGCGGTTGAGTCCAAGTACGGGCTCCAGGAGGTCTCTGAAATGCGACTTACTTGAGGGTCTTTTCGCTTGCCCCATCCACTGCTTAAATTTGCGTAGATGAAAAAATTAAATTGTCCTGATTGAGATTTTTGGAAGGAATCGCATGAAAGTCCGACCATATCAGGGAACAGACCTGTCAGGCCTTGTGGCCCTGTGGAACGAGGCCTTTAGGGGAAGATATGAATTCATCCCCCGCACCGAGGCCCGACTCCGCAAGTCGTTGGAGGGCGCGAGTATCGCACTGCTCGCTGTCGATGATGAGGATAATCCGATAGGCTTAGTGTTCCTCCGACGAGAATGGTACGGCGAGGAACTCGTCCTCGTCGTACGCTCCGGGCCACGTCGGTGGGAAGTCGAGGAGGAATTGCTCCACGCTGTCGAACCCTATGCTCAGACGGGGGAGCTCGTCGTCCTTGTCGATGCGGAAAATTCTAAAAGGGTTTCCCTCGTTTCCGCTCACGGTTATCGGGACGATGGAAGCCTTTATCACATGCTCTTCGAACTGACTCGGCCGTGCCCCGAGGTCCGAGCCCCGCCGGGTTACTTCCTGCGCAACCTCAAATCTGAGGAGGAAGAGAAATTCGTCCGTATGGTGAACGCCGCCTATGGGGGAGAGCGGCTTCAGCCGGGGGTGCTCGCCCGGTGGCGGGAAGAAGCCCCGCCGTTCCAGCCGGGATGGGTACAGGTGGCCGAGCACCGGGGAGAACTGGTGGCCGCCGTAGTGGCCCGGCCCGATATCGAATTCAACAGGCACTATCGGGCCAGACGGGGGTATCTGGGGCCGGCGGCCACCCTCGTCGACCATCGGGGCAGGGGTCTGGCCAAAGCCCTCACCGTGCGTGCCCTTATATTTCTCAAAAGCAAAGGCTACGAAAGCGCTTCCCTTTACACTTGGAGCGGCAACACGGCGGCGGTAGCAGCGGTGCGGGGCTTGGGGTTCCGCACCGCCCACGAGTGGAAGATCTTGAGAAAGCGTCTTCGGGATTGCCGGAATTATGAACGGCAAAGTTAAGGGGATCGTCTACATGAGCGTATCGATGGGATGGATCGGGAGATCCCGGGCCGAGATACGGAATGATCTTCGGCGGATGCGCGAAGAACTCCATGCCAAAGCCGTCCGCTTGGAAGGACATAACCGGCGGCTCTGGGAGTGTGCAGCCCTGGCCAAGGAAGAGGGCCTGGAGGTCTGGCTCCACCCCAAGGCGAACATCGGGGTGCCGCCCAAGTCCGTGTTCCTGAAGATGGAAAGGGAATTCGCCCGTCGGGCGCGGGAATTCGGGGTGGACGTCTATCTCCTTGGCAACGAGTTGAGCCTCGAAGTCAACCTGTGGGACGACCGCGTGCTCGAGTACACCGAGCGGGACGTCCCTCGGGACGTGGTCGAGCCGCTGCGGAGGCAGCCGGAGGTGTTCCAGAGGTTCCTCGCGGAGCTTTTGGGGATCGTCGGGGAGGACCTCGAGGGGCCGATAGGGTATGTGGCCGCCTCTTGGGAGTTCGATTACGTGGACTGGACACAGTTCGACCTCGTGCTCTGCAACCAGTTCTTTTGGCCCCCAACCCAGGACAACTTCCTAGATTTGCTCGGGCAGATGAGGGCATTCGGCAAGCCGGCCGTCTTGGGGGAATGCGGTTACCTGACCATCGACCGTGCCTTCGAGGCCGGTCCGCTGTATTGGTATCCGCAAAAGCATCGAGTGCGGTACGACGAAGGAGCACAGGCGGCCTGCCTGCGAGCTTGCCTGGGATTGGTGCAACAGGCCGGCCTCGACGGGGTCTTCATTCAGGAGTGGCAAGATCTGGACGATATGGGCTTCGGGCTGGTACGGAAGGATGGGAAGCCAAAAAGTGCCTACACGGTAGTGGCGGATTTCTTCGAACGGTTCGATTAGGACGGCCGGGCTCAAAACCGCGGTTTTAGGCTTTCCGCCGACTGGGGCGTGGCTTTCAATACTCCGATGAGGAGGTCCGGATGGATGGGATCAGCGTCAGGGAAGTCACCCACGAGAATGTGGACGATCTCTGCCGGATATGTGTCCCGCCCGAGAAGGTGACGGACCCCGTATTCGTGACCGGCGTGGAGCTGAAGAAGGAATGGGCGATCGGGATGCTCGAGAGATGGGGCACATGTGCCAAATTGGCGTACCGGGGATCCACCCCGGTGGGGATGATCCAATATTGGCCGGTCCCCGAACAGAGGGTCATCCGTATTCACTGCATCTACGTCCCCGAGGAGGAGAACTGGGGAAAGGGGATAGGCACGTGGCTGTTGTCCAGCCTGATAGGAGATGTGAGGGAGCCCAAGGATTGGTTCGGCGGTGAGCGGCCGGTGGCCTTGGTGACCAAAACTTTTCCCGGCGAGAGTCCAGGCCAATACCCTGCGCGGCTCTTCTTTAGGAAAAAGGGGTTCATGCAAGTGGGAGATGATCCCGATTTCCTGTATTACCCGTTGCGGCCTGATTTCGTTTACCGTCCACCGGAGGATGGCCCCGAATACATCTCCCAAGAGGAGGACCGGGGAAGGGCGGTATTCATCTATGGCCCGGCACCGTGTCCCTTTGCCTATGTGTTCCTGAAGAGGGCGGAGCGGGTGGTGAGGGAGGTGGCACCTTGGCTCCCGGTCCGGTGGATAAGTGCGTTCACGGAACCCCACGAAGTCGAAAAGCGAGGCGGTGTAAGGGGATGTATCGTCAACGCACGGCTGATAAGGTCCATTCCGCTCGATAAACCTCGATTTCGACAAGAAGTACTACGCGCTCTAGAAGGGGCTGAGGATGATTTTTAATCCCATCAGGACATAAAGCTGGTAGGCGGTGGGATTACGGTATTAGGGCGCAGAGAGCGTTTGGGAGCCGCGGGCCGGATTGGGAACTCGAGGCCCATCTTAAGGCGGTCCCCCGGGGTAAAGCCCTGGACTCAGGGAATCGGCGAAGGCCGCAACGACCTCTTCCTTACCCGCAATGGTTTTGAAGTAGAGGGGGATCGACCTCTCCTGGGTAGCTGTAAGGGGATGCAGTGACCTCTCCCGGAGGGAGGGCCCTAAGGCGCAGGCCCAAATGGGCGATGTGCGAGAGTTCCCATCCCTGAGGGAACATACACCTGCATCGTCTGTGCTTATGTGTTGCCGTTCCTCAAGAGGAGCGAGGCGGAGGGGCTCATCGGGAGGATCAAGGCCGGGCTCGCACCCGGCGGGGTGCCCTATGTAGCGACCTTCAGTACCGAGGACACCGGATACTGAGGCTGCAGGGTGCGAGGCCTCCCTGAAGTGGAGCCGAACGCCTTTTTCTCAGCAGGAGACGTCAGATGCATCTCATCTATGTCGCTCGGGAGGAGCTGAGGGATTTCTCCAATGACTTTGAGTTCCTCGAGGGCTACAGCTTGGATTTCGCCCACGGCGACCCGCAGCACCACAGTTGGGCCAGCATTCTGACGAGGAGGTCTAAATAATCCATGGTCATAGCTAGGCAAGGAGGACCAAAACCCAGTTCGACCGCATCGCTGAGGACTATTATACTGACCACCATGGGATAAGCTGACCGAAAGCATCTACAATGTGCTGAGTTGGCGCTACATTGAGCCATATCTTCCTCCAAGAGGCACGGTCCTCGATGTCGGTGGCGAGAGGGGCAAGTGGGCCATCCCCATCGCTGAGTGCGGGCTCGAGGGCGTCCTCTACGACCTCTCTAAGGGAACGCGCGAGGTGTCACGAAGGAAGATCAGGGAGAGGGGACTCGAAGAGCCGATCTCGCTCGTGCAGGGCGATATTCACAAGACGGCCTTCCCCGATGGGCGCTTCGACTTCGTCCCGGCCGAAGGAGTGATCGATACACTGCACTGACATTGAGAGGGCCTTTCGGGAGCTGGTGCGGGTGCTGAAGCCCGGCTGCCATCTGGCGGCGAGCCTCGACGGCCTCTACTACGTGGCCTGGGCGATGACAAACTCCGGGGAGCTAGACGAGATCATAGGGGCTGCTGGGGGAAGGAAGATACCTCGATGAGGACGAGGTTTACTGCAATGCCCTCGCGCCGGAAGACATAGGTCTTTGGCCGAGAAGTGTGGTCTTGCAGTGGTGAAGCTTTTCGGAAAAAAAACCGGTGCTCACCCAGTACCTGAGCGATGAGCGAAGGCGGGCTATCCTTGAAGCCTCGGAGAAGTTTCAGCGGCTCCTGGAGATCGAGCTCGCTTTATGCGAGAGGCCCTCGCTCGTCGGCGCCGGTAGCCACCTGCAGCTTGTCGTTAGAAATGAGTGATGGGGGATATGGAGGAATATCTGAGGCCCACGAAATACGCTGACATGACCTCAGAGGTGTGGGCCTTGACTGCACGGTTGACCGAGGGCTTGAGCGATGACCGCACAAAGGCTGTAGCGGTCTTCTACTTCATCAGGGGCTCAAGTTCGGTGGCTCGCCGCTCTATCCCGCCTCTGAAGTGGTGAAACGCCTCAATAGACCATTTATCTTCGCTTCCAAGGCGGCCCTACAGATGGCCCACCTGCGAAGTGCGGGCATCCCTGCCAGGTTGCACAAATGGCGCGGGAAGTTTTCCGAGAGATGGGCGAGAGGATCGGCGAGCTCCTCTCCCTCAGGGAGGGTTCAAGGCGAGTCGGGAAATTTACCATGTAGCAGCCGAAGTCTGACTGGGCAGATGGATCGTTAATGCTACATTGATAGAGCGCTTCGCAAAGGTAATAAAGCCCTCGGAGTGGGACGGCGGGGAAGACGCCCTCATGGGGGACTTCGAGATCCCTGAGGATTTAGGCGGCTCCGCCGACATCCCCCAGAGGATCGTAAATCTCGAAGCTGGAAGGTTCCTACCCCTTCGCCCCCGCTCGCTCTATCACTTGCTAAAACGGGGTTTTACAGGAGATCGAAAGGGGTCCTTGAGGAAGCGTGGCAGATGGGAGATCAGCTGTTGGCTAAAGCCCAAAAGCTTAGGGGACGAGTCGAGGATGCCTCAGTCCGGCCTAAACGCAATCCGCGGATACCATCGCCGACGGGCGGCCAGCCACGATGCGCAGAAGGCCGGGACTCGGCATAATGAGAAGCGTGCTCCACCACATCGCCGCCGAGGTCGTCCCCCAAGAGCTTGCCAAGGTGTTCCGGTCCGGCAGGAGCCTGATCCCGGGGGGACCCGATAGTAGCTGGAGGACCTTCTGGACCGAGGGCAGCGATCCTGGATATACGGGCTGTGCTTTGGAACCGCTCGTCCATTTTGGAATCTCCTAAAAGTGGGCTGAAGAGCGGGCTTCAGCCCTTCTGCGATTGATGGAGACTAAAGCGGTGTGATGAGGCGGGTTTTCCTCTACGGCGATATCGTGGATAACTTCGAGTCCGTCTCGGCCCATTTCATTGAGGCCGCGGGTGGGAGTTCGGCCAAGATCGCCCTGCTCCTCATGGGAGGCCCGGGCTGGAAGGGCTACCTCCCCAGGTATCGGGACCCTTGGGCGCAGTTAGGAGCTGTCGAAGTGATTCCTATTGCTCCACTCGGGAACTCCACAGAGCTAAGCTCGGAGGCGCTCGCTTGCCTGCGCTCATGCACAGGGATCTTCATCGGGGGCGGCGACACCCCCCAGATATCATGAAATCTACACCCACCCGGAAGTGAAGGGGCCCATCCGCGAACTCCACCAATCAGGCATCCCCTACGGGGGCATGTCGGCGGGCGCGCTTATCGTAGGCGAGAGGTGCACGATCTGGGGAAGCAAGGTCACCACGCCGACCAATGAGTATTTCGTCAGGGCCAAGGCTTATCACGATCCGGCAGGGGACGGGGAGGTGGAACTGAGGGTGGGCCATGGGTTGGGCCTGCTCCAAGATTGCATCATCGAGGTCCATTTCAGCGAGCTCGGGGGGTTCCCCAGGCTGGTCCAGGCGATGGAGTTGACGGGATCGACTTGGGGCCTCGGAATCGACGAACCTATCTGCGTGGAGATTCGGGATGGGACCTACGGGAAAGTGCACGGCCGGGGGAGGGCCTACCTCCTGAGGAGGATGGGCCATCTCTCGTTTGAAATTCAGGCTTTGGAGCCAGGCGGCGAATTTGAGATGTAAAGGGTTAACGATGGCACAAGAGGAGGAGCTCCTCCGGAGAGCCCGGGCAACTTTAGTAAGGCATAGCGGTGGGCGATGCCTTGGGGAAGCTCACCGAAGGCTACTGGCCCCGGGAGATCGCCCAAACCTACGGCGGGCCGATCACCAACTTCTGCAAGCCAATCCAACCCCGTTCTCGCTGGGAATGGGCCCACGCTGAGGTCACCGACGACACCCACGTTACCCTCCTCGTGGCCGAGTCGATCCTCGAGATGGGGAAAGTGGATCGCTTGGATATCGCGCGGCGCATCTTGGAGAAGCCCATCAAAGGCTGGCCCGACTGGGATGAGTTCAGGGCGGCGGGCGGACCCGAGCAGGTTGGCCACCGCACGGGCAATGGGGCGCCGATGCGGATCTCGCCCGTGGGGATCATCGACTCTCCCTAGAATCTTGACAAGTTGATCGACGACGTGGAGCAAGCCTACATGATGACCCATTACGTCTCTTCCACGATCTCCGCCGCTTGCGCTATCGCAGCGGCTATCTCTGCTGCCGTTGAAGGATGGTCCAAGGACGAGATATTGGAACTGGCCCTCGAGGCGACCCGGCTGGGGCGGACGCGGGGCCGGAGGGATCAAGCGCCGCCTCTTGAAGAGCTTGTCCAATTGGGGCTAGAAAAGCTAAAGATGGAAAGTGACAAAAGCCCGGGTCGGAGACTGAGGGGCCTCAACCCTGGATTTCTCGCCTGGGAGGGAGCCTCTTTTGCCCTATGCTTGGCCTACAACGCGTCCGGGGCGAAGGAGGCTATCTTGGAGGCCGTCAATCAGGGAGGGGATGCCGACTCCATCGCCTCAATGGCCGGGGGAATAGCCGCGGCCCTGAACCCAGATTCCCTACCCGGGGAGTGGATCACCGGAGTTGAGCGGGCGAACGGGCACGATCTCAGAAAAGTAACCGAAAAGTTGGTCTCTCTACGATGTTAACCCGAACCGGTCACATCCCAGAAGAAGGACCGGATGCCCAGCTTCGGCGAATAGGGTAAGCACATCAGTTTCAACAAGCGTTGGCGCTCTGGATCTAAGCCAAACCTGCCTGTACAAGGTCAGTAGGCTGTAGATGTTTACGTAATTGAGGAAAGTGACCTTTAAATCCAGCGATGTATATGACAACCGAAGATATTACGAAATTGCATTCTCCTTCAGGGACATAAGCCAAGAGGTGGATCTCTTTGAGGAATGCTTCCACCGTTATTCCAGGATCCCTGTCCGGAGGGTTTTGGACCTCGGTTGCGGCCCCTGTCCGCATTTGGAAGAGCTGGCCCGACGGTGCTATGAATACATGGGCCTAGACATCAGCGAAGTGATGCTCGCCTCCGCCCGACAGAAGGCCGAAACACTCCGGATCGAGGCGACCTTCATCCGGGCCGAAATGAGCACTTTCACACCCGAAAAGCCCGTGGACTTCGCTTTTACGCTGCTCGGCTCGTTGTATGCCGAGACCACGGCTGAATTGCTGTCGCACTTTGCCACCGTGGCCGCTGCCTTGAATCCAGGCGGCCTCTATCTTCTCGACGGGTGCATCAGCTTTCGGTGGACCGATCCAGCCGGTGAAGACGAGAGCTGGAGCATTGAGAGAGGGGGTGAAGATCGCGGTAAGATTTCCCCGGGAGGAAGTGATAGATCGAGCCGCTCAGATCTGTAAGTATGGGCTCATCATTGATGTCAATGACCGCGGGAAGGAGCTGCATCTGGAGTGCCATGAGGTCACGAGGATCATCTTCCCCCAGGAATTCCTCCTGCTCGTGGAGAAGTCCGAGAGATTCGAGTTCGTCGGTTGGTGGAACAACTGGGATCTCGGTGAACCCCCTGAGGGGGCGGAACGCATCAGCCGTCCCATCGCCGTGATCCGTCGGCTTTGAGAGGCTAGATCATGGGAACCGATTATGCGAAGTTGGCCGAGAAGCTTCTCACGGTGGCAGCGCAGCTAGCCAAAGAATTACAAGTGGACAAAAGCGTAATTGGATGTGCGGTCCTGGGAAGCACGGCATGGGGGATGTGCATCCCAAATCGGACATCGATTTGTTGGAGTTGGTCAAGGGGGCGGGGTGTATCGGTGGGAAAGGAGAACTGTCCAGCGCACTGTGGTCAATATAGCTCTGCGCTCACAAGATATTCTGGAAAGGATGGCCCAAGATCACCCGCATACCATTTGGGGGTTGCAGGAATTCCAGATCCTTTACGATCCCCAGGGTATTCTACAAATGCTCAAGCAGGAGGCGAGGATAACCCCAGAGGTGGAAGGAGAATTCCTGGGAGATCTTTTGGATGAAGCCCGATCGCTCATCGGGAAGGCCGAGAGGGCTTTAGAAGAGCACGATCTGGAACCTGTCTGCTTTGGCTTAGGCGGGGGGCGATGGAGCTCGCCGAGCTACTGTTTTATAAGGAGGAAGGAAGAAGAATTAACCTTTTGCACTTTTGGCAGGAGACCCAGAGTCTTCCATCGCCACCTGGGTTTAAGGAGCTCTTCGCCAGAATACAAGGATTTGAAGCTGTGAATGAGACCTGGCTTGCCGAGATGCTCGAAAGGCTTGAGGCTTTTCTTCCGTGGGCATAATGATAAAGCTCAAATATGATCCTGTCGCATATGTCCTGAAGAACGGCAATCTCCATCATAAGCTCAGGGTGTTCCTTGCAGTGAGTAGGGAAGCGGGATGTCAACCTCTGATCGAGGAGATAAAGTCCCTACAAAATCCGGACGGAGGGTGGCCTTGGCAACTGGAACGGGGAAAGCCGAGCAGGACGATGGATACCGCCAGAACCATCCAGTTACTTATCAGAGCAGGTGAAGATAAAGGTTCGCGTGTGATCAAAGGTGGGGTCAACTTCCTTAAGGCAAGGCAGCGAGCCGACGGTGGCTGGCTCGATGAGGACCCTGAGCTGAAGGGGCTAATCCCCGAGGAATGGGACTGGACCAGTACGGAATATAGCGGCACGGGGACCACTGCTGAAGTGATCAACGCCCTACTCGCAGCAGGACATCCCAGGGATGCAAGGATCGAGAGGGCTTTAGAGTTCCTCCGCCGGGCACAGAATGAGGAGGGGGGCTGGCCGACCCACATCGGCCCCGATTACCCCTACGGGACGGATATCGCCTGTATGGACGATATAGTCAGGGCTTTCATCAACGCCGGAGAGCCCAAGAGGTCCCATATCCTGAAAAGGGCTGTGGATGCCCTCCTCCAGCACCGTGAGGGCTGGAAAGAGCCCGTAGGGGCCTCCTCAGCGCTGTGCGTGTTCCTGACCCTCGGTTATCCAACAGAACACCCGTATATTCAGGAACTAATCCAAAACCTTATCGAGGCCCAGAGACCGGACGGTAGCTGGAACTGGTTCGGGAACCTCCCCTCAAATCCAGGCCAGACTGCTCACTGCATCGAGCAGCTCGTAAGATGCGGGATGGAGATATAAGCAAGTGATAGGGGGTCTTCAAAGAGGTTGCGATCCGATAGGCAGAAAAGGAGGATCCCGAAAAGATCTTGGTCATGATCAATACTCGCAATAAGCTATTCTACAAAGAGTTCGTCCTTCTCGGGGTATCTCTTCATGAACGATGAGGAGCTGGAGGAGTTCGAACATAAGGATTTCTACGTCTGCGAGCTGGAGGCCAGATCGTGGGGGTGGCCTTCGAGACATCGACGACGCGCTTTGACATAGTGGGGATCGTGACAAGAACGTATGTCCTCCCTCAATTCCAGCGAGGGGGATCGGGCGGCATTGATCGCCGAGATTGAAAGCGTAGCCAGAAAACAAGGCATCCAAAAGATCCTGATCTGGATTGATCCCAAGGCGACTAGGGCCATCTCGTTCTATAAGAAGGAGGGTTGCCGAGAGATCGATCCTGCGGCCCATTACGGGGATGAGGCCATCGATGCTCGGATAATAGAGGCGCGGGAAGGAGCTTTTTGTCTTGTGGAAAGAGTTGTAAGATGGCTTTGATGGATAACGTTATCGGGAAACAGGTAGAGAGGGACCACTATGAAGGTGCGCCCAAGTTCTCAGCGGCCCATCCTCGAGCCTTGCAGCTTGAAAGGGTTTGCTTACCAGCTCGATCCTTATATTGGATGTGAGCACCTCTGCTCATATTGCTATGCCCTCAACCGGGCCAAAACCGACTGGACGAACGAGATCCTCATACACCAGGATCTCGCCAACCAGCTGGAGCGTGAGCTCTCTGCGCTTGAACCTCAGAGGATCTATATGGGGTGGAATACCGATCCCTACCAGCCTTTGGAGAGGAAACACCAGCAGACCCGGCAGGCCTTGGAACTGCTGTCACAGCGGGGCTTTTCGGTTTCCATCCTAACCAAGTCCGACCTGGTGGTCCGGGACATAGATCTGCTCCTGAGGATGCCCGAGCCATCGGTGGGCTTCTCGATTGCCTTCCAAGACGAGCAGGTTCGCCAGCGCTTCGAGGCCACATCTCCTCCCAATGAACGCAGGATCGCAGCCCTCAGAAGGTTGAAAGGGGCAAGTATCAGAACTTATACGCTGATTTGTCCCGTGATGCCTTTCATCACCGATGTGGCTGCGCTGATCGAGCTGGTGGCACCACACGTGGACACCATCTGGATCTATGCCTTGAGGATGGAAGCGGAAGGTGACTCCAACTGGCAGAACGTCAAGGGCATATTGGATCGCCATTTTCCGGGGCTGACGGAGCAGTATAGGCAGATCGCCTTCTCGGCTGCTCACCCTTATTGGGCACAGTTGCGACGAGAGCTGGAAAAAATCCAGCGAAGGAGTCGGCTCGATTTGAGGATAGAACTGCGATGGTGAGTAGAGGAAATGCCTCAAGGGGATGAGTGCCCAGGACATCGTGACGAAAGCCAAGGGGGGTGAAAAGGGATGATCGTCAAGAAGACAGAACACAAGTGGCGGGAGTTCAAGGGAGTAGGGTTCCAGGTCGGGGCGACGGGAGAGCGGATGATGGTGACTTTGATGCAATTCAAGCGAGGCGATCGGGTGGGAAGGCACAGGCACGAGAACGAGCAGGCCGGTTACTGTCTCTCCGGGAGGTTCAAGCTGACGATCGAGGGCAAAGGGGGCCTGATCGAACCCGGGGATAGCTACCTGATCCCCGGTGGCGCCGAACATTCCTATGAGATCCTGGAGGATTCTGAGGCAGTGGAAGTCTTTTCTCCTCCGCGGGAGGACTATCGCTAAAGGGGTTTATAAGATGCGTGATCCATAGGCTTTACCTGCTGTGAAGGGAACTAATATCGCCGACTTAATACCGGGCCTTCATCAGTACCAGCTAAAGATTTGAAGTCCACGGCTCGGATATCTCCAAGATGGCCTTGAGTTGCTGATCTTGCGGAAGGCGCTTTAAGTTGGCTTTGATATCTATTAGGAGATGAAGGGTATGAGCAGAGGAGCAGTGCTCACCGGTCTCTACTTACTCCTGCCCTATCGATGTGACATGAAATGCAATCGCTGGTTTGTCTGGGGCAGTCACCGAACCAAGAGCACGATGCCCCTTCAGGAGGTCTAAACGACCTCTAAAGCAAGGTCGGGACCTCGGGACAGTGGAGTGGACCTACTTCGAGAGCGGCGAACCCTTCCTCTATTCCCCCGTTTTGGTAAGAGGGATTGAAGAAGCAGCAAGAACGGGCTTTAAAGTGGGGATCGTCACCAACGGCTACCGATCCACCACCGTGGAGATTACCATAAGGTGGCTCGGACCGGCCGGGGGCAAAGTAGCGAACCTCTCCGTGAACTGGGCCCTCTTCCACTGGGATGAGAAGATCTCTCGGCAAGGGAGGAACACCTGCTTTGTGGCGCAGGAGCTGAAGATTTCCGTGGGAGTGATCACTATTGTGGGACTCGATGAAAATGGGGACGAGCCCGTCACGTGACAGCCCCCCACCGGGGAGTGGAAGATGATACACCACGGTCGGACGGCGGAGAAGCCCGTGAAGGGATTGCCACGGCGAAGTTGCACCGATTTCACTGAATGTCCCCAGGAGGTCCTGAAAGGACTCGGCAAAGTCCATAATGAGCCCCTGGGCCATGTTCACATCTGCCCGGGGAACTCCCTAGCGAACCTCCTCAAGCAGGATCTCGCCGAATTCTGCAAGAGCTATGATCCTGAGCGCTATCCGATGACCGGCCCGCTGCCCAAGGGCAGCCCAGCGGAGTTGGTGCGTCGCTACGGGCTGGAGCACGAGGTTCTTACATCGATGCCTGCCACCTCTGCTACACTGCCCGGGCGAAGCTCCGCGGCCGATTTCCCGAGATCTTGATCCCGGATCAGATGAATGGGGTGATGGGGCATTGATCGATCGTGGGAAGTTCCTTCGAATACCTCCGATCACCAGGGGCCAACTGGTCGGGGATCTGCGAAAGCTGGGACTCGGGCCGGGCGACGTGACCATGTTACACGCCTCGATCAGGGCCATCGGCTGGGTCGTAGGCGGCCCGGATGTGGTTATCCAGGCGATCCTAGACGTAATCGGCCCCGAGGGGACGCTCATGATGTACGCGGGCTGGGAGGAAGCTCCCTACCTTACCATCGCCCTCGAAGAGGGGAGGGGAAAGCCATACCGCGAGGAGTGCCCGGCCTTCGACCCGGAACGATCGCGGGCCAACCGTAAGTGGAGCATCCTCACCGAGTACCTCAGGACCTGGCCCGGCGCCCGCCGCAGTGATCATCCCGAAGCTTCCGTGGCCGCGGTGGGGGCGAAAGCGGAGTGGATCACGAAGGACCATCCCCTCGATTACCCTTACGGTCCCGGGTCCCCCTTCGCCAAGCTCTGTGAAATCGGCGGAAAAGTTCTGCTGTTGGGAGCGCCCCTGAACGCCATCACGGTCCTACATTACGCCGAGTCCGCCGCGCGGATTCCCGAAAAAAGGGTTGTCCGCTATGAGATGCCAGTGCTGCGGAAAGGGAAGCGGGTTTGGGTGGAAATCGAGGACATCGACACCGGCGATGGAATCGTGGAAGGACATTTCTCGGAGGAATATTTCACCACCATCGTCGAAGAATACCTGGCAGCGGGGAAAGGGTGCTCCGGGAAGGTCGGGGCGGCCCGGTCTTACCTCTTCGACGCCGCAGGCCTCGTGGATTTCGCCGTGAAGTGGCTGGAGCGCGCTTTTAGGGAGAAAACCCGGAGGAAAAACCTTCGATCTTTGTGATAATCCCCGCCAAAATCTTCGTGTATAGACCCTTATATTCTGCTGAGCTGGGAAAATGCTCCGGTGACTCTTCGCATCACGCAGCCCGGGAAAGAGATCTCCGGCCTCGGAAGGAAAAGAATGTTTCGGTTAAACTAACCCGGTCTTTCGGTTCCGAATTATGCCCCGGGGAACAGGAGGGAATACATGGAGAGGACATTGGTACTCCTTAAGCCCGATGCCGTGCAGCGACGTTTGATGGGAAGGATTATCTCACGGATCGAGGAGAAAGGGTTGAAGGTCGTCGCCATGAAGATGATGCGCATTACCCGCGAGCTCGCCGAACGCCATTACGCCGAGCATAGGGAGAAGCCGTTCTTCGGTACTCTCGTGGAGTTCATCACCTCTGGCCCCATCGTCGCCCTGGTGGTCGAGGGGCCGAGGGCCATCGAGGTCATGCGGACGATGATGGGGAAGACGAATCCACTAGAAGCGGCCCCGGGAACGATCCGGGGGGACTACGGTCTCTCCATCACCATGAATCTGATACACGGATCCGATTCCCAGAAGACCGCGGCCCGGGAGATCCCCATATTCTTCGCCCCCGAGGAGATCCTCGATTACGATATCACGGACCAACGGTGGTTCGGAGGATGAAGATGGAGCTTCCGGCGCGTTATGACCCCCGGCAGGTAGAGGATAGAATCCTCCGCTTTTGGCTCGAGGCCCGCTTCTGGGTGGCGAACCCAAGGAGCGGGAAGCCCTCCTTCTCCATCGTCATCCCCCCGCCCAACATCACCGGGCGCCTTCACCTGGGCCACGCGCTCAACAACACCCTACAGGACATCGTCACTCGGTACAAGCGCATGGACGGGTACGAGGTCTGCTGGTTCCCCGGTGTGGACCACGCGGGGATCGCCACGCAGAACGTGGTGGAACAGGAACTCGCCAAGGAAGGCCTCACCCGACACGACCTCGGGCGGGAGCAGTTCCTGGAGCGCGTGTGGGCGTGGAAGGAGAAGTACGGGAACGAGATCGTCGAGCAACTCAAGGCCCTCGGGGCCTCGTGTGACTGGTCGAGGCTCCGGTTCACCTTGGATGATGGCTTCTCCCGGGCGGTGCGGGAGGCGTTCGTCCGTTTTTGGGACGAGGGACTCATCTACCGCGGGGACTACATGATCAACTGGTGCCCAAGCTGCGGCACTACCCTCTCCGACATCGAGGTGGAGCACAGGGAGGTACAGGGGCACCTCTACTATGTATGTTACCCCTTGGAGGAGGGGGGGCACGTGGTGATCGCCACCACCCGCCCTGAGACAATGCTCGGGGACACCGGCGTCGCGGTGAACCCCGACGACCCCCGATATAAGTATCTCATCGGGAAGACCGCCATCCTCCCCCTCATTGGCAGAAGACTCCCGATCGTCCCGGCGCCGGAGGTGGACCCCGAGTTCGGCACCGGGGTCCTCAAGGTGACTCCAGGCCACGACTCGGTGGACTTCGAAATCGGCAAACGCGAAGGGCTGCCGCCGGTGAACATCCTGAACCCCGATGGGACCATCAACGAGAACGGCGGTCCCTTCGCCGGCCTGGACCGCTATGCCGCCCGCGAGGCGATCGTCCGGCGCCTGGAGGAGGAAGGGCTCCTCGAGAAGGTGGAGCCATACCGACACGCGGTGGGACACTGTTATCGCTGTGGGACCGCGGTGGAGCCCCTCATCTCAACGCAGTGGTTCGTCAAGATGAAGCCCCTCGCTGAACCCGCTGTTGACGCCGTGAAGTCGGGGAAAATCCGGTTCATTCCCGAGCGCTGGACCAAGGTCTACTTCGAATGGTTGGAGAACATCCGCGACTGGTGTATTTCCCGACAGCTCTGGTGGGGGCACCGGATCCCCGCCTGGTACGGCCCCGACGGGGAAATCTTCGTGGGGCGGGACGAGGCCGAGGTCAGGGCCCGTGCTCGGGCCCACTACGGCAGAGACGTCCCCCTCCGCCAGGAGGAGGACGTGCTCGATACATGGTTCTCCTCGGCACTGTGGCCCTTCGGGGTCATGGGCTGGCCCGAGGAGACGGATGACCTGCGGACCTTCTACCCTACCTCCCTTCTCATCACCGGGTTCGACATTCTCTTCTTCTGGGTGGCACGGATGATCATGACCGGGCTCCACTTCATGGGCGATGTTCCCTTCCGGGAGGTGTACATCACGCCCCTCGTGGTGGATGAGAAAGGGCAGAAGATGAGCAAGTCCCGGGGGAACATCATCGACCCCATGAAGGTCAAGGAGACCCACGGTATGGACGCCCTGCGCTTCACCCTCTCCCAGGCCTCGTCGAAGGGGCGCACGTGGCGCCTCTCATGGAAGGCGCTTGACGACGGACGGAACTTCCTCAACAAAATCTGGAACATGGCCAGGTTCATCGTCCAGAACAGCCGCGATCTTCCCCCCGAGGCCTCCTTCGAGGGGCGGAACCTCTCCCCCGAAGACCGTTGGATCCTTTCCCGGATCTCGTGGCTCGCGGGCAAGGTTCGGGAGGAGCTCCACAAGTACAATTTTCACCTCGCGGCCGAGGCTCTGTACCAATTCACTTGGCACGACTTCTGTGACTGGTACTTGGAGCTCTCCAAGATCCGTCTCTATGGGGACGACCTCGAGGCCCGGCGTACGGCCCAGGTGGTGCTCGTCGAGGTGTTGGATCGGCTCCTCAAGCTCCTCCACCCGTTCATGCCGTTCATCACCGAGGAGATCTGGCAGGTCCTGGGACGGGAGGGCTCCATAGCCACTGCCCCCTTCCCACAGGAAGAACCTGCCTGGCGTGATCCGGCGGCGGAGGAGGTCTTCGAGAGGTTCCGGAAGCTCGTGGTGGAGATCCGGGGGGTGAGGGCGGAACTCAAGGTCCCCGCGTCAGCGGAGGTGGAGGTGGTGCTCACCGGGGACCAGGAGGAGGTCGAGCGACTGTTGGCGTTCGCCCCTGCCATTCGGCGCCTAGCGCGGGCCAAGGAGGTTCGTTTCGAGTCTTCTTACGCGCCCAGTCCGGGGACCGCCAAGGTGGTCTTGGGGAACGTGGCGGCATTCATGCCCCTCGCAGGGGCCGTGGACCTCTTCCGCGAGAAGGAGAGGATCCGGAGGGACCTTGAGAGGATCGAGGCGAAGCTCGTCTCCCTCGAAGCGCGGATCGCCAATGAGCACTTCCAGCGCAAGGCCCCGGAGGAGGTGATCCGGCGTACCGTCACCGAGGCCGAGGAGTTGCGTGCTCTGAGGGAGCGGTTAAAACGATATCTGGAGATATGAGTCCACGGACTCTACCGCCTGGTTCAGTTCGAGCGGAGACAGGGGCATTGATGCTGGGGTTGCTCTCGCGCTTGGGAGAGCCCCAGCACACCTTTCCCATCGTTCATGTGACCGGTTCTCACGGGAAGAGTTCAGTGATCGCGTTCTTGGAAGGGATGTTCGTCGCTGCAGGCTACAAAGTGGGCGCCTTCACGCCGAGCCTCCCCACGTCCCCAGTAAGGATTGGCGGGGCGCCGGTCCCCGTGGTGGCCTTGGAGCGGGCCCTCTCTCGGGTCGAGGGGCAGGCCGAGAATGGGACGAGGGCAGCCGAGAAGTTGGCCGCTGCGGCCCTCTCACTGTTCGCTGAGGCGGAGGTGGAGATCGCCTTCGTAGGGGCTGAGATCGGCGGGAGATACGATCCCGCTAACTCTCTCTCCCGACGGCTCCTCATCGCCGTGACGGCCGTGGAGGAGGACCGAATCGACCTCTTCGGCCCCGGTTGCCTGCGTCTGTCATGGGAGGAGGCCCGGAAAGCCTCCCCCGGGATCCCTTTCCTCACCGTGGAGCGCAAGGTGGAGGCCCTGGCCGCATTCGCCGAGGTGACGAAGGAGGTCGGAGCAGCGTTGGTGCTTCTTGACCCGGAGGATTTGAGCCTGGTGGAGCTTTCGTGGGGGCGGGCAGTGTGGCGTTCTCGCGAAGATCCCCTGGATTTGGGAGAGTTTGAGACGAAGGTCGTAGGGCTTTACCAACGGGAGAACTTAGCCCTGGCGCTGGGGACGCTTTGTGAACTCCTCGGCGGCTGGGACCTCCCCTCGGGAGCGGTCCGGGAAGGCCTCGCCCAGGTGAAGCTCCCCACGCGGTTCGAGGTGGTGTCGCAGAAGCCGTATGTGGTTCTGGATGCAGCGCGGAACCCTGCGGCGGCCAAGGCCTTAATTGCGACCCTGAACGCACTCCCGAATATCTGTGGAAAGAAGGTCCTCCTCTTCGCGATAAAGAAGGGGCAACCGGTGCGGGCCACCACTGAGGTCCTCTTCCCCTGGTTCGAGAGGGTGGTCCTCTTCCTGGCCGATAGTTCGGACACGCTCCCTCCGAAGGCCGTCCTTCCCCAGGCCCGGCGACTCGGCGTCCGTGCCGAGGTGGGAGGAACGCTCGTCGATTCCCTGGGGAGGGAAAGGGTCTCGGCCGAAGAGGGGGATCTCTTCGTCGTTGTGGGTCCAAAGGAAATTCTTTGGGAGGCACGACGTGAACTTGGAAGCCTTGCTTGAAGAAGTAAAGTCCGCTTCCCTTCCAAAGCACGTTGGAATCATCATGGATGGGAACGGCCGTTGGGCCAAGGCTCAGGGACTCTCGCGCTTAGAGGGCCACCGCCAGGGGGCCCTCACCGCCGAGAAGATCGTGCGCTTCATCGTAAAGGAGGGGCTCTTCCCCTACCTCACTCTCTTCGCCTTCTCCACAGAGAATTGGGCCCGTCCCAAACGCGAGGTGGATGGCCTCTTCGCACTGCTCGAGTCCTTCTTGCGAGAGAAGGCGGAAGAGTTTGTGGATTCCGGCATAAAACTCCTCGTCATGGGCGATCACCGCCCCTTGCCCGAAGGCCTTCGGGAGACCATCGAAGAGGTGGAACGTAAGACGCAGGGCAATGAAAAGTTAACCTTGGCCATCGCCCTCAACTTCGGGGGCCGTTGGGCAATTCTGCGGGCAGTGAGGGACCTCCTGCGGGCGGCTCGCTCCGTCGCCTTGGGACCTGAGGAGGTAGGGGAAGAACTCTTCCGAGCGTACCTCCCCACTGGAGAACTCCCGGATATTGACCTCCTCATTCGCACTGGGGGCCGATTGCGGCTCTCTAACTTCCTCCTTTGGGAACTCGCCTACACCGAGCTTTATTTCACTGACACCTTGTGGCCGGACTTCGATGAAGAAGCTTTGCTCCTCGCTCTTAAGGACTTTCAGGCAAGGGAGCGCAGCTTCGGGAAGGTCAAAGGATGAAGGCCCTCGTCTCGAGACGTCTTCTCACTGCGGCAATCTCGATTCCGTTGGTTTTGATCGTGCTTTTCCTCGCATACAGATATGGGCTCGTCTGGCTGGTCGGGATTGTACTTTCTACAGTGGGACTGATCGCGGGCTGGGAATATCTGAACCTGGTGGAACGGCTCGGGGTGCATCCTCCGCGAGAGCTCCTCCTCGCCGCCATTCCCCTTTACCTCTTCCTCTCCGGGCTCTGGGAGGGAAGTTACGCCCTGGTCTTAGGATGGGTTGTGGCTTACCTGACAGTGATCTACTCCTTCTTCCGCCGTGGCCACCGAGAGGGTTTCCTCACTTCTCTCGTGAGCATCTTCGGCTTCATCTACATCCCCGGGCTTTTGAGCTTCATCTACCTCCTCTTTCGGGCTGATTTGTTTCTGGTCTACCATTTTCTCTTCATAGTATGGGCGTACGACTCGGGGGCCTTTTTTGTGGGGAGTCTCTTTGGGAAGCATCAACTGCTCCCTCGAATTTCGCTGGCGAAGACGTGGGAGGGGGTGATTGGGGGTCTTTCCCTCTCGGTCGTAGCCGCGGGTATTTACCCGGGCTTCTGGGAAAATTTTTGGAAATGGCTGCCACATGTGTTCGCTCTGGGCATCATCACCGGGGCATTCGTGCAACTGGGGGATCTGTTCGAGTCGCTCCTCAAGCGGGCGGTTGGTGTAAAAGATTCGGGAAACATCTTCCCCGGCCATGGGGGAATGTTGGACCGGATCGATGGACTCCTTGCCGCTCTACCCGTCTACTACTTCTACGTGCGCTTCATTCTCGGTCTACTCCAGTGAAGCGTGACCGTGTCGGACGGATTAGGTTCCGGTCATCCTAAAAGATGTTTTCATGCATTAAAGGCGTCCCCTAAACACTATGTCTAAAAAGTTTGGGCGGCCGTGGGGGCAACGGCCGCCCGAAGCCGGTGGCTCCGGATGAGGGGGGTACCACCAAGGGGGAGTATACGCCCGTCCTCACCCAGGATCAGTTATAAGTATTACATAACTTATATCTCCCCCTTCCTATTCTACCACCTAACCTCGAGGCCGGTGGTGACGTCGATCACCCCGAAGATGTCGAAATAGATCCACAGGAATCCCTTAAGGCTGTCCCCCTCGACCTCGAAGCGGACCTCCTCCGCGAGGAACCCGAGGAGGTCAAAAGTGCTATAGGAACGGAAGGAAAAGCCGTCGATATCGAGGCCCAAGATGAAATCCCCTGTGCTGAAAGAGAAGGGGGCCACGAAGAAAGCCCGGCCTCCCAATGTGAAGAACTCGAAAGTGAAAAGACCCCCGAATTGAACCCATTGGAACCCTGAAACGTCGAAGAAGACGAGACTTTCCGCCGAGAAGACAGGCGTAACGAACGCGACCTTGACGAGGTCTTCCTCGAAAAAGACGCCTGGAACGGGGTAAACCCAGGTCCACGGATAATCGTCCACTAAGGAATAAAGGCCTCCCATCCCAAAGCTGAGGAAGTTGCGAAGTTCGAAGTACATGCAGCACTCATCTAAGTACCACGTAAGCCCTGTGTCGAAGACGAAGCCGATGGTGTAATCCGGTGTTTGACAAGGCTCTTCCAGATTCCCGTAGGCGAAGATCATCCGCCAATCGAATCCCCCCGGGCAGCATATGTCTTCGAATATGGAGCCGCCGATTTCAAGCTCGTAGAGGGAGAAACAAGGGTCAAAAACGAGGCTATTGCGGATGTGGAAGATGTGCTCCAAGGAAAAAGTGAAATCTAGCTTCTCTGATTCGAAACCAGTCAACGAGAAGTCCGTACGGCTCTGCACCCCGATCTCCCCAAAGCTTAAAGAGAGGGTCACAGCGCTTCCAATGTCCCAGGCAACTCCGTCGTAGAAGAAGTCCGCCTCGAGACCAAGACCGCCCGCGAGGGATCCCCCCTCACCCAGAGCCCCGATTCCAACGAAACTTGCCAAAAGAAGGACGAGCACTCCCCTCATTTCCTACCTCCTTCCTCAGGAGCGTAGGGGGAGCGAATGTCCTCTCCGAGGAAAAGCCTTCCTGTGGCATCGCGGCCTCGTCCCCACTTCGCCTCTTCTCTGTCTGTAATCCCCAAAACAAGTGATGTGTACTCGTGAAGGAAAAAGAGATTTATCCGCCGTCACACGAAATCGACGAGCACGTCTTCGAGCGTCGGCCTCCCGATCTCCTGGAGCTCGTAGCGGACACGAGTAGCGGGAACGGGAAGTTCGATCAGGCGCCGGAGATCCACTGGAGTCCCGATGGCGATAGCCTCACAGGGGATCTCCGCGATAGTCGTGGCGAGATCTTGAATCTGTTCCTCGCCGTATCCCATGGCGGGGAGGACCGGTCCCAAATGTGGCCAGGCCGCGAAGGTCTCCACCAGGGACCCCTTGGCGTAGGGCCTTGGGTCCACCAGCTCCCCCCCGAGCTTCCGCGCTGCCACTGCGGCGGCCCCGAACGGCATTTCACCGTGCGTGACGGTGGGTCCATCCTCGATGGCGAGGACCTTCTTGCCCCGAATTACCTCCGGTTCCTCGACGGTAATGGGCGATGCGGCTTCGACCACTTGTACTTTCGGGTTCACGTGGAAGATGGACTCTCGGAGTTCGTTGAGTTCATCCAAAGAAGCAGAGTCCACCTTGTTAATCACCACCACGTCCGCCATGCGGATATTAACCGATCCTGGCCAGTAGGTAAGCTCGTGGCCTGGCCGCAGGGGATCCGCAACAACAATCAGGAGATCCGGCTTTATGAAGGGGAAGTCATTATTGCCGCCGTCCCATAGGAGCACGTCGGCTTCGGCTTCCGCAGCCTTGAGGATCTCGGCGTAGTCAACGCCAGCATAAACCACGTTTCCACGGGTGATGTGTGGCTCAAATTCCTCCCGTTCCTCGATGGTGCAATCGTAGCGGTCCAGGTCTTCGAAAGTAGCGAACCGTTGGAGCTTTTGGGCCACAAGATTTCCGTAAGGCATAGGGTGGCGGATGATCGTCACCTTTTTCCCCTTGGCCTTCAGGATTTCCGCCACTCTCCTGGTAGTCTGGGACTTCCCTGACCCCGTACGCACGGCGCACACAGCGATCACAGGCTTAGCCGAGGTCAACATCGTGCTCTCCGGGCCGAGGAGCCAGAAGTCGGCGCCCGCCGCCTGAGCTCGGGCGGCTCGTTCCATCACGTGTTGATGCGATACATCTGAATAGGAAAAGACGGCAATCTCTACCCCTTTTTTTCTGATAATTTCTTCTAACTTCTCTTCGGGTTCAATAGGTATCCCGTTAGGGTATAGTTTCCCGGCGAGCTCTGCGGGGTACTTCCTCCCTTCTATCCCGGGAATTTGGGTGGCGGTGAAGGCCACCACCTCGTAATCATCGTTATCGCGGAAGAAGACGTTGAAATTGTGGAAGTCCCTCCCTGCAGCTCCGAGGATGACCACGCGTCTCGTCATGGTTCACCTTCCTCCTTGATAAATTCTCGTGGGGCGTTTTCGCATTATAGCCAGGATAATTCGGGATGGCAGGAAAGGACTTTTTCGTTAAGATTGGCGGATGACGCTGGCCAATTGGCTCACGACTCTACGGTTCGTGGCCTTGGGGCCGACGGTTTATTTCACGATTCGCGGTGACCTCTCCCTTGGGTTTACCTTTTTCCTCATCGGCTTCCTCACGGACCTCTTCGACGGGTATCTCGCCCGCACGCGAAGAGAGGTCACCCCAACGGGAAAAGTCCTCGACCCTGTGGCCGATAAGCTCCTCTTTCTCGGAGTCTTCGCGAGCTTCGCTGCGTTGGGGCGGATCTCCTGGGGAGCGTTGGGGGGGTATTTGGTTCCCCAATTCGGTCTCGGGGCGGGCGCACTTTACCTATACCTCACGCGGCGGGAGATAAAGTCCGCCGAAATTCCGGGGAAGGCAGCGGCCGGGGCTACGGCCCTTGCGGCCTTCGGGCTCTATTGGACGCCGTGGGGATATGAGCTCTTTTGGGCTGCCGTCGGGGCCAATGTTCTCAGTGCCCTTTACTATTTCTTCAAGCTCCACCGAGCCAAGGGCGGAACTCTGGCGGCGGGGGGGCACTGAAAGAAACGCTCTCGCCGGTTCTCGGATGACGGAACGTCATCTTCCACGAATGCAGCATCAGCTTTCCCTCTCCGCGGCCGTAGAGAGGATCTCCTACCACGGGGTGGCCGATGGAAGAGAGATGCACCCTGATCTGATGAGTCCGTCCTGTCTTGGGACGCACCAAGAGGAGCGTCAGCCCTTCCCCGCGTTCTAGGACCTCGAACTCCGTGATCGCTTCCTTCCCCCCCGCCACTATTCCCATCCAGCGGGGACGATGGGGGTCACGACCGATGGGTCCCTCGATCACTCCCCGATCGGGCTCCACCTCTCCCGCCACCAGCGCAAGGTACTCCTTCTCCACCTCACGGCGCTGAAACTGTCCGATCAAGCACCGATGGGCTTCTTCGGTCTTCGTCAAGACCATTACACCGGAGGTATCGGCATCTAAGCGGTGTACGACCCCTACCCGGTCACCATTTCCCCCACGGAGCTTCACCCCTTGGGCCAAGAGCGAGGAAACCACGGTGGGTTCGCCCTCTCTTCCGACTCCAGAATGAACTGCTACTCCCGCAGGCTTGTCGATCACAAGAATTTCTTCGTCCTCGTAAATGATGGGGATCTTCACATCCTTTTTGGGAGAACGTTTCTCCGGGATCCTCACCTGGATCAGCACACCCTCCACCGGTTTGAAGGAAGGAGAGACGGACCTTCCTTCCACGGTGACGAAACCTTCACGGATAAGTCGCTGCACCCTGGCACGGGGAAGGCCCAGCTTCATTGCGAGCCAGCGGTCCAGCCGCTCCCCGACTTCCCCATCGTAGGTGAAGCTCCTTTCCATCTCTTCCTCTTCTTTTGTGGGTATCTTGCGAGAAAGTATAATGCCTTGAAAAAGATGATTCGCGAAAAATTAGATAGTTTGCTGAAGAGGGCCCTTGAACCGCTGGGGTATGAGGTCTATCACTGGGAGCTTACCTGGCAGGGCCGCAAGCGCAAGTTGGTCATATACATTGATCGTCCTGGCGGGGTGACGCTGGACGACTGTGTCCGCGCGTCTCGAGCGATCGACGCATTGCTCGAGGTGGAGGACCCCATTCCGGGCTCTTATGTGCTCGAGGTTTCCTCCCCGGGTGTGGAACGGGGCCTGTGGGAGAAATGGCACTATGAACGGGCTTTGGGGAAGATGATAAAGCTGGACTTGGCTAAACCGGTGGAAGGGAAGCGACGTCTCCGGGCCGTGCTCCATCGGGTGGTGGACGACGAGGTGGAGCTCGAGGTGGAGGGGAAGGTGGTCTCGGTGCCATTGGGGGATATCATCAAGGCTCACGTAGTCTACATTCCGGAGGGATCATGAACGTAGACTTCCTGGAAGCATTGGAGGAGATGGCGAGGGAGCGAGGGATCGAACGTGAGGTGGCCTATAGTGCTATGGAAAAGGGACTGGCCGCGGCTTACGCCGCAGAATTTGGGGGATCCCCGCCCGAGGTGAAGATCGACAGAAAATCTGGTGACATCTACGTCAACGGCGAGAAGTTCGACATCTCGCGGCTCGGCCGTATCGCCATGCGTCGGGCCCAGGAGGTTTTCCGCCAAGAGGTCCTCCGATACCGACGCCAAATGCTCTACGACATGTACGCCTCCCGCATTGGGGAGATCGTCACCGGCACTGTCCACCGCTTCGAAGGTCGAAATGTCTGGATCAATTTGGGCGAGGCTGAAGCCCTGCTCCCTGAGAAGGAACGCATTCCCGGGGAGCGTTACATCATGGGCCGCAAGATCCGGGCGTACCTCTATCGGGTGGAGAAGACCCAGGGGGATCCCCGGATCTACGTGTCAAGGGCCCACCCAGATTTCGTGGTAAAGCTCTTGGAGCTCGAGGTCCCGGAACTCGAGCAGGGGTTGTTGGAGGTCGTGCGGGTTGCCCGGGAACCTGGGGTGCGAACGAAACTGCTTGTGCGAGCCCTGGACCCACGGATAGACCCCGTGGGCACATGCATTGGGGCAGGGGGCGTTCGTATCCGCATGGTCACCCGAGAGCTTTCAGGGGAGAAGGTGGACATCATCCGATTCAATGAGGATCCTCGGGAGGTCATAAAAGGGGCCCTCTCCCCGGCCAGTGTCCTTTCCGTGGAAGTTGATGAGACGGAGAAAAAGGCTCTGGTGAGGGTGCCAGAGAAGGACGTCCCCCAGGCCATTGGAAAGGACGGCCACAACGTCCGCCTCGCTGCACAGCTTTCCGGGTATGACATCGAAATCCAGCCCGCCTGATATCTCTCCCCATGGTAGTCCTATAGAACGAGTCCTGGATCGTCTGGCGGTCCTTATCTTCAGACGGGCTGAGCTGATCTTTCTCCTCGCCGCAGCCATTTTTCTCCTCTCGCTTCATTACACACGTTACCTGCCCCTGAAGAGCTCGGTATTCGATTTACTCCCGGCCGACGATCCTCTCGTCACCGCTTACCGGGAAGTGGAAGCCATCCTTACCCCCGCCGACTTCGCCGCCGTCCTCCTCATTCTCGAGGACCCGCCGGACTCCTCGGAAGAGCGCGAGAAGGTCCTCTTTTCTGCCGCCGAGCGTCTCGCCCGAGAGCTCGATGACCCCGAAATCCGACGGGTGAGCTATCGTGTAGGAGAGGGGGTCGAGATTCCCCGGGAGCTCCTCCTCTTCTACCAACTGGACTCCAAGGCGCTGGGGCGTTTACGTGAGATCGCCCAGGAGGTGGTCTCCCTCTTTCCTCCGCTTGAGAAAGGGTCCCTCCAGGAGGTCTCCGTCTTCGCGCGCGTGGAGGAGCTTCGCAAGCTCCTCGAGAACCCACTGGAGACCGATGTGCAGGAACTCCTTACCGATTTGAGGGATCTCCGAAGCGACGTTCACGCGGTGACAAAGCTCATCGCACACCTGAAATACCTTCCCCGCCTACGGGCGCTTCTGGACGAGGCCGCGGGGATCATCTCTGAGCTCCTCGATCGTCCTCCTCCGAAAGCGCAACCCCTCCTCTCTCCTGATCGCACGAAGCTCCTCGTCCAGATATGGCCTCGGCGGCCCTCTTACACCGGCGTTGCCTACTCTCACAAACTGACGCGGATCATCGAAGGTGCAGTGGCCCGGGCCCGACTTTCGGAGCTCGGGGTGCGAGCTGGCATCACCGGGAACTACGTTGCAGTCTCCCAGGGACAGAGGCTTATCCAACAGGACCTCACCCGCACCACCTTCATCTCTTCGGCAGGGGTATTTGTCATCCTCCTTTTTTCGTTGGGATCTATACTCGGGGTCATTGTGACCTTAATTCCCCTTCTCGTTTCGGCCTTTCTCACCATCGCATGGGCGAAGTTCAGTGTGGGAGGGTTCAATCTGATCACGGTCTTTTTGCCGGCCCTGGTCTTGGGGCTCGGCGTAGATTACTCCCTACACCTCATCTCACGCATCATGGAAGAGATCAGGAATGGAGAGAGTTTTCCTGAGGCCCTGCGGATCGCTATTCGCACTAAAGGGGGTGCCTCCCTGGGTGCAGCCCTCACCACCGGCCTTGCTTTCTCCTGTCTCCTCCTCGCCCGTTCCCTCGGCCTCAAGGAGATGGGGGTCATCATGGCATTGGGGATATTTATCGCCCTGGTCATCTCCCTGCTTGTAGGCCCCGCCACTCTCGTCCTCCTCTACCGGGCCTCCGGAGAACGGTTTCGGCCCCGGGGCCTGGGATACGAACGGAGGCTCTTCCACCCCTATAGGCTCCTTCTCAATAACCGCTGGGCAGTAATTGTCCTCACGGTGCTACTCACTGGGGCTGTCTCATATCAGGCGAGTCAAGTCAGTTTCCGGTTTGTCCCGCAAGAACTTTCCCCCACCACAGAGGCACAGAAGGTGGCATCGGAGGCCTTTCGGGCCTTCAGTGGGGAGGTAAGTTTTAAAAATGACTTCCTCGTCTTCGCGCCAGGATCACGAGAGTTGGACAAGATAAGTGCTGAACTCAGGGCCCATCCTGGAATAGGGACGGTGCATTCGCTTCGGGACCTCCTTCCCTCGGAATTACTGCGGGGAGAGGTGACCTTTCAAGAGATCCCTCTACAACCTTTGGATGTCCTCCTCTCCCTTTTGGAAGAGAACGTGGACCGTTGGACGGAGAGAATCCGCGAAGCGCGAGAACTTGCGGTCCTCCTTGCACAAGGTGAGCTCTTCACGGCGATCCTCGGGGCGGGGGAGGTCGCATCCGAACTTTCCGGGCTCGTGAATGGCCTCCTCAATCTTTCCACCCTCATGGCGACTTACGATCCCGTCTCTTTGGAAGCGGACACCCGGGCCTTACGTGGGGACTACGGGGTCATCGAGAAATTCTTGCGGCACCTCCAAGCCCTTCCTCCGGAGGGAGAACTTCTGCAGCGGATCGTAGAGGTCCTCCCCGAGGACTTGAAGGCTTATTACAGTACTCCGGAGGGAAAGTTCGTACTTCACGTGGGGATGAAGCCCGGTTATCTCGAGGGGGAGCGGTTGGACGAATTCATCGGCTGGCTCGAGGAGCAAGGGTTTGACTACTTCGGTTTTCCCGAGGTTCGGTTGCGACTTAAACATTATATGCAGCGAGACTTCGCCGTATCCACTTCTCTGGCTGCGGGGCTAATCCTTGCTGTTCTTTTCCTTAATTTTCGTAGCTTCAAGGTGGGAGTCGTGGCCCTGGTGCCCTTGGTCGTGGGATACGTGTGGATGCTCGCGGGAATGAAGTTCTTAGGGATTGATTTCAACTTCATCAACATCTCTATCTCCCCCCTGCTCATCGGGCTCGGAGTGGACGCGGGAATCCACATGGCACATAGGATCCTCGAGGAAGGGAGGAACTCGGCCGCGGTGGCCCGAGGCGCAGCCTCCTCGGCCATGCCAGTAGTCGCAGCAGCCCTCACTACCATGGTGGTTTTTGGGGCCCTTCTCTGGGCAAACACCCCTGGGTTGCGGGTTTTGGGAACATGTGCCCTCCTGGGACTTGGGTTCTCACTTGTGGGGAGTTTGCTCTTTGTACCCGCAGCTCTGGTTCGAGTTGAGCGATCAGGCAGGGGGGGATAGCATCAAAGGATGAAAACCATTCTCTTCTGGGAAAGGACTCAAGATGACCTTCATCATACCGATCGTCTCTTCCGTGGTCTCCCTCCTTTTGGGGGCGGGCCTCGGGCTCTACATCGCCCTGCGCAGGCAGCGGCGGGTACGACAGCGGGCCCAGGAGATCATCGCCGCCGCGGAAGAGGAGGCCGAACGGATACGCAGGGAGAGACTCCTCCAGGCCCAGGAGGAGATAAGGAAGCTTCAGGGGCGAGAAGAGGAACGTCTTCGACGGCGCGAACAGGAGCTCTCCGCCGCCGAGGAGAGACTCCTTGTGAGGGAGAACCGACTCCGTAAACGCGAAAGCCAAGTCGAGTCCCTCGAGGAGCTCCTGCGTCAGCAAGAGGCGGAGGTCCGTCGGCTCCTGGAGAAAGGGCATGCCCTCCTCGAGGAGGAAGAGAGGCTCCTGCAACGCCTGAGCGGCTTTACCCGTGAAGAGGCCAAAGAGTACCTCCTCAAGCTCGTTGAGGCCGACGCCGAGAAACACTTCGCCCAACGGGTCGCGGCAGTGGAGCAACGTTATCGCCAGGAGGCGGAACGCTTGGCGAAGGAAATCCTCGCCACTGCAGTGCAGCGCTATGCCGCTGAATATGCCGAAGAGAACACCGTCTCCACTGTTCCCCTCCCTTCCGAGGAATTCAAGGGGCGCATTATCGGTCGCGAGGGCCGGAACATCCGTACTTTCGAGGCCCTAACCGGTGTCGACGTGCTGGTCGATGACACCCCCGACGTAGTGGTCCTCTCTTCCTTCAACCCACTGCGGAGGGAGATTGCGCGTCTGGCCATGGAGAAGCTCATCGAGGACGGTCGCATCCACCCCGCTCGAATCGAGGAAAAGGTACGTCGGGCTAAGGAACGCATCGAAGAGATCATCCGCGAACACGGTGAGCGAGCCGCTTTCGAGGTGGGGATAGAACTCTCCCGGGAGCTGGTAATGCTTTTAGGGCGCCTCCATTTCCGCACGAGTTATGGCCAGAATCAGCTTCAGCACTCCCTGGAAGTGAGTTATCTTGCCCGTCTCATCGCCGAGGAACTCGGATTGGACTCCAGCCTGGCCAAGCGCGCCGGGCTCCTCCACGATGTCGGCAAGGCGCTTGATCAGGACGTGGAGGGCTCCCATGCCCTCATCGGAGCAGACCTCGCTCGTCGCTACGGGGAAAGACCGCTCATCGTGAACGCCATCGCCGCCCACCACGAGGAGGCGGATCCTGTTTCGGTGGTCGCGGCCATCGTTCAGGCAGCCGATACCCTCTCCGCGGCTCGCCCCGGGGCGCGGCGTGAGACCTACGAGCGTTACATCCAGCGGCTGCGGGAACTCGAGGACCTCTGCCGCGCATACCCCGAGGTGGCCGAGGCATATGCTCTGCAAGCGGGACGTGAAGTGCGGGTGGTGGTGCGTCCCGAGCGAACCACCGATGAGATGGCCTCCAAGTTAGCGTATGATATCGCGCGTCAGATCGAGGAGCAGTTACAATACCCTGGCGAAATAAAGGTTACGGTCATCCGGCAAGTACAATATATCGAGACCGCCAGGTGAAAGGAGGTAGTCGTGAACGTCTTGAAGATCGCGGCGACTTCAAATCCCAGCGCAGCAGCGGGAGCTTTGGCAAACACGATCCGCGAGTTCGGCGTGGCGGAGCTCCAGGCTATCGGCCCCAAAGCGGTGAACCAGGCCGTCAAATGCATTGCCATTGCCCGAGGGTATATGGCCCCGAGCGGTGTAGACCTCTTCTTCGTGCCTTCCTTCACCGATGTAGAAATTAATGGTGAGATGAAGACTGCCCTGCGCTTCACCGTTCGCTCCCGGACGCCGGTGACCAGCCTGCGCCCCCGCACCCGCGGAGGGGGTGCCAGCGAGTTCTGAAGAGGAATAAACCGGGGCGGCTATCCCCCTGGCTCGAAGCCCTGAAGGGCGTATATCTGATAAGTCAACTGGGCCTAACGGTGGTGTTTGGGATTCTGATCGGTTGGGGGTTAGGCTGGGGGGTAGACCGCCTCATAGGAAAGGGAAAAATCGCCCAGGTAGTGGGGATCTTCTTGGGCCTTATCGCCGGTTTCCTGGGCGCTTGGCGCGAACTCAAACTCGCCTTGGACAAGCGGGGTGAAGGGGAGAAATGAACAGTTTCTTTCATAGACATAGGGTCACGATCCTGTGGGTAGTACTGGGGAGCTTCGTAGTCGGAAGCGTGCTCCTTTTTGCGTTCAACCGCATCTTTTATTCCCGGCGTGGTACCCAAGGTCAAGCGGCGGAAACGGTCATGGTGGTTGACGGGGTCGAGATTAAAAGCGGCACCTTGGAACAAGCCTACACGAACCTCGTCGATACCTATACCCAATTCTACCGGAGCCTCGGAATGGACTTCACCGAACAGCTCGTGGGCACGGACGGCCTTTTTCGTCGCGAGACCTTACGCGCCCAGGCAGCGGAGGGGCTTATATATCAAGTGATCGTGGATAAAGTGGCCAAGCGCCTGGGGATTTCGGTACCGAAGTCCGAGCTGAATAAGGCTGTCGAGGAGAACTACTGGAATTACCTGAAGTCTCTGGGCGTGGACGAGGCACGTTTCGCCGAGTACCTCCGTGCCCGGGGCCTTACCATCGCCCAGTTCAAGGAAAGCCTCCGCCCCCAAGTCCGATTTCAGCTCTTGGAGGAAAGGCTCAAAGCATACATCGTCGGCCCCATCGAACCAACCGATGATGAGCTTAAAGCCTATTACGAGGAGAACAGGACTCGCTACCAAGAGCAGCCGGAGAAGGTTAAGGTCGCATATATCCTCATCAAGAGCGACGAAGCCATGGCCAATGAAGTGCTGGAGAAGGCCAAAGCCCCCGACGCTGACTTCTCGGCCCTCGTGTCCGAATATTCTCAGGATGAAAAGGCGAAAGAGACCGGCGGCGTCGTCGACTGGTTTGCTCGAGGGGAGGCGGATCTTCCTTGGACGGTTCAGACGAAGGCCTTCGAGCTCTCCGAGGGCGAGGTCGCTTTGGTTCAGGACGGCGATAACTACTACATTGTGAAGCTCCTCGGGAAGAAGCCCCCCACCTATAAGCCATTCGAAGAAGTGAGGGATGATCTCAGAAAGACTTACGTCCAAGAGAAAGAGCGAGAGAAGTGGGACGCTTGGCGGAAGGAGCAGCGATCACAGGTGAAGCTCGAGGTGAAGGAGCCGATCCTCTTGGCCTTCATTCAGCAGGGCCAGGATGACGTGGAAAGAGCCATCCAGACCCTCCTCTCCGCCAAGGCGAGCCTGTTGGATCCGAATATCGATTACTACCTCGGTCGCCTCTACGAGTCTCTTTATTTGAAGATTGGGACCGAAAAGACGGAGCTCGAGAAGAAAGAATCCCGCACCGAAGAGGAGGAGAAAAGGCTCGCCGAGCTCCAGAAGAGGTATGAAGAATACAAAGAGAAGGCCGTTGAGCAGTACATCGCATTCGCCGAGAAGGGAGAAGGTGATGAGGCCCTTTACCAGCGGGTCATCGCCCTGGATCCGAATAATGCCTACGCGCACTTGCGGATGGCGGAGCTATACTTCGCTCGTGGGTTATACATCGAGGCCGAACGGGAGTACGATCAAGTCCTGCGGGTCAATCCGAACTCGGTGGAAGCTCTCGTAGGTCAAGGCGATGTAGCTATGGCCATTGGGCTCTTCGACCGAGCGGTGGAACAGTATCAAAAGGCTCTGGAGATAAAGCCAAACGCGGTCTACATTGAAGTGAAACTTGCTGCGGCTTACCTCAAGGGTGAGAAGTTCTCCGAGGCTCGGGCCGTGCTCGATGAGGTCCTCAAGGCCACCTCCAGCAACGACCGCGCGCTGAAACTTATGGGCGATCTACTCATGGCCGAGGGAAACCCCAAAGAGGCTATTTCTTATTACGAGCGGGCGGTGGAGAAAAATCCCGCATGGGACTACCGACTCGCTCTGGGGGACGCGTACAAGGCTGTGGGCGATACGGACAAGGCGGAGGAGATCTACAATGCGGTGAAGACTCGCTATCCTTATCGCTATGAACCTTACGCGCGTTTAGGAGACCTCTACCGTGACCTCGGCGATGAGGAGGAAGCGATCTTTTGGTACACGGAGGCGCTGAAGCGGACCACCGACACGACCGTCAAGGAAACCCTGGCCAAGAAGATCGTCGATCTTAAGCCCGACGATCTCGAGGCCCGGTTCCGCCTGGCCTCATACTATTATGAGAACTATAAGTACTCCGCCGCCATCGAGCAGTACAACTTCATTCTCGAGCGCGCTCCTCAAAATATCGATGCCCTCCTCGGGCTCGGTGACTGTTACGTTGGGAAGACGGAGTACGACGAGGCCCTCAAGTATTACAAGCAAGTCCTTGTCTTTGCGGCAGACGATGATCTCAAGATCGCCGTCCTGGGGAAGATCATCGAGAGCGAGAAGAAGCGGGTGAGCCCCAGGGAGGAGCTCACACGGGAGGCTATGGAGGCTCTTTGGCAGAGAGCCCTGATCTACAAGCGGCTCGGACGGACCGAGAAGGCGAAGGAGGATCTCCAAAGGATTTACGCCGCCGATCCCGCCTTCCGGGCCGACGAACTCGTGTCCTTGCTCAAGGAGCTCGGGGTTGAAGTAAAGGAGCAGACCCCTCCCCGAACTGTTTCCGGCGCAATGACAGAGGAAACGACACAAACGCAGTCGCAGCAAACAGGTGAGGCCCCAGCGAAGGAGGAAGGTCAAGGAGGATGAAGAAAAACCCCGGTGAAGCCTTCGTGGCGCTCGTGGAGGTAATTGCGCGACTGCGGGGACCGGATGGCTGCCCGTGGGACCAGGCCCAAACTCATCGCTCCCTCATTCCCTATCTCATTGAAGAAGCTTACGAGGTGACCGAAGCCATCGAGGGTGGGAACCCCGAAAAGCTCAAGGACGAGCTTGGAGACCTTCTCCTCCAGGTTCTTCTCCACACGCGCATGGAAGAGGAGGAGGGCCGTTTTTCCATCACCGAAGTTGTCGAAAACCTTAGGGAAAAGCTCGTCCGGCGCCATCCCCACGTCTTCGGTGAGGTCGAGGCGAGGACCCCGGACGAGGTACGTGGCCGTTGGGAGGAGATAAAGGAGAAGGAGGGCAAGGGCTTCGAGCTCGGGACCAAGCCCGCCCTGCTGGCGGCCCGCAAATTCGTGGAACGGGAACAGGGCCTCGGCCGGAAGATAATCCTGCCCAGGAGGATCACTTGGGATAACGGTGATCCCGAGACGGTAGTGGGGGAGGTGCTCCTGGAGGCGGTCCTATGGGCAAAGGAACACGGGGTGGAGCCCGAAGCGGCCCTGCGACGGGAGATTGCCAAGAGGCTCGATGGAGAGAAAGGATAGGTTCACGAAGCTGCGTGAACTGCCCGCACCCCGTGAGGTCTATACTCTGTGGGTGGAGACGAACGAGGCAGCGGTGGCCTTCATCGAGGCCGTGCTCTTATTGGAGGACCACATTGCCAACGTCCGCCGGGAGTTCCGGAAGATCGGCGATCACACTTGGTTCAAGATGTTCGTCACACCGGGGTGCCTTGAGGAAATCCTCCGAATCCTCGAACGCCTGAAGAGGTTCGTCTACGTCGGGGCCGTGCAGGTGGAAATGCCTTGAGATTTTTCGCACCTCGCGAGGAATGTGCCACCATCTTCGACGTCGATTACGAAAGTTTGTGGAACCGCGGTATGCGTGGTCTTATATTCGACCTGGACAATACTCTCTGCTCTTGGCATGCCTCTTCTTTGGATGAGTCGGTAAGGGATCTCCTGGGGGACTTGCGCGAGCGTGGATTCCGTCTCTGTATTCTCTCCAACGGGAATCTAGATAACCGTCATGGAATCTTGGAAGACTTAACCCGCCAGGAAATTCCGGTGTTCTATCCCGCGAAGAAACCCCTTCCCATTGGATTCAAGCGAGCACAAAGGTTTCTAGATCTGAATCCAAAAGAGGTGGCTGTAATCGGTGACCAGCTTCTTACCGACGTCCTCGGAGGAAATCTGTTGGGATTTTACACAATCCTGGTGGAGCCGCTTTGTCCCAGGGAACATCCCTGGACGAAGCACGTGAGCCGCCTCCTTGAGCGCCTCCTTGGCCGGAAGTTCAAACGGCAATCCTCCCCCGCAGGCGTGGGTCCAGGATATCCCGTAGAGCGTCCCCAACCAAGTTCCAGGCGAGACAGAAAAGAGTAATTGCACCGCCCGGGAAAATAAAAGTGTACCAGTAGGCCAGTGGATTTCCATGGAGACCGATGATCCAGTCCCGGGCGTAGCTTATCATTTGTCCCCAGTCTGCGTATCCTTGGGGAATCCCAACGCCAAGGAAGCTCAGGGCGGCGAAGGTGATGACGATGGAGCCCATGTTCATCGTAATTTGCACGAATACGGGCCAAATGGCGTTGGGGAGGACGTGACGCAGGATGATCCGGTAGACCGGAACCCCCAGGGCTCGCGCCGCTTGGACGTAATCCATCTCGCGGATGCGGAGGACCTCGCTCCGGATCAGCCGGGCGTAGCCCATCCAACCGAAGGTGACGAGCGCGATAATTGCGCTTCGTACGCCATAACCAAGGATCGAAGCGAGGGTCATGGCTGCCGCGAGAAAGGGAAAGGCATAGAAAATGTCGGTTATACGCATGAGCAGTTCGTCGAGCCATCCTCCGAAGAAAGCGCTGATGGAACCCAGAGTCACGCCGATGGCGGCGGAAAGTCCAACCACGACTAAGGAGACGAACCAAGCGGTACGTGTTCCCCACACGCATCCGTAGAAGATGTCGTATTGCCCAGAGGCCAAGCCGAATGGATGCTTGGTACTGGGAGGCTTCGGCTCGGCGCTCCAACCGTAGCGGGGGATACGATAGGGCTGATGCGCCCACTTCGGCGGAGCGAGCGTCGGGGCCAACAGGGCCACCACGGCGAAAAAAAGGATCAACAACGTCCCTGTGAGCCCGAGTGGGTTCTTCAGGAGTTTCTTGAGCACCGTCATTCAAGTCTCACCCGCGGGTCGATCACCGCATAGAGGATGTCCACAATTAAATTGGCAATTACGATAAGGAAACCGTTGAACAGGAGATACCCGAGTAATGAGGGGATGTCGAACTGGCGTGCTGCTTCCGCCGCCCAACGTCCCAGGCCAGGGAGGTCAAAGATGGTCTCCGTGATCACGAGCCCATTGAAAAGAAAGGCCACGGTGATGCCGGCAATGGTGGCCACCGGAATGAGAGCGTTGCGGCGGGCATGGCGCTTGATCACCAGCTTCTCGGGCAACCCCTTAGCACGTGCGGTCATGATGTACTCCTGTCGCAACGTCTCCAACATCGAGGAGCGCGTAACCCGCATGATCAGGGCCCAGCTGACGTACGAGAGGACGAGCACGGGGAGGATGAGGTGCCGAGCCGCATCGGCGAAGACCCACCAATTCCAATTGAGGATCGCGTCCAGCGTGATGATCCCCGTGTACATCTTGAATTCTCCCGAGAGGGTGACGTAAAGGCTGACGTCTGTAGATAGCCTCCCCGGGGGGAACCACCTCAGGAGGCCATAGAAGATGAAAAGCCCCAGGAGGCCAGCCACGTAGGTGGGAAGGGACCAGCCCACCACCGCGAAGACCCGTCCGAAGTGATCGATGGGCCTGTTCTGCTTTACAGCCGAGAGCTGTCCCAACCAAATTCCCCCCAAAATGATGGGGATTGCGGACCAGAGAGCAAGCTCCACTGTTTGGGGGAGGAAACGTTTAAAAGCGTCGATTACAGGACGGTTGGCCACCGTGGACCAGCCTAGATTTCCGTGGAGGACCTGGTTCACCCAGCGGAAGAATTGAACCCAGGGTGGATCGTTGAGACCATACTCTTCGATGAGATCATTAATATCCCTGTTCTTAAGTTCTGTGACATCTCGGACATACAAGCCCGCCTTCTCATAAGGATCGAGGAGGCTGTAGAGCCCAAAGATAAGAATAAAGAGCCCTGTGAGGACAAGGGGCAGGATCAGAAGTCGGCGAATGATGTACGCTAGCATCTTCTATCCGTCTTCAAATCAAAAGGGCAGGGGCCTTTAGAGGCCCCTGCCCTAGTTTACCTAGTGTGATGTGCGTGCTCAAATTACTCGTAAGCCTTGTACATGGGGTAGAAGTAGGGCCCGGGGAAGATGGGATTGAAGGGGAAGCCCTGGAGCCAGTCGCGGATTACACGGATGCCGTAGGCCTGCGGGAGCCAAATATCAATGGCCAGGTCATGGGCCAGTCGGGAGATCAGCTTGTAAATACCTGCGCGGACTTCTTGGTCGGTCGTCGCCATCCCAGCAGCAACGAGCGAATCGAAATAAGGCTTGAAGATATTCTCCACCATGTACTCGCCCTGCCAGCCGGCGAAGGTCCCGTAGGAAGCCACAAACGGCACGGCGAAGTTGTGCGGGTCCGGGAAGTCAGCGAGCCACCCGATGATGTAGAGGGGCATCTTGCCGGTGACGAGGTAGCTCAGATATGTCCGCCACGGCACGGCCCGGACCTCGATCTGGAACTTCGGGTTCATGGCCTCGAAGTTTGCCTCGAGGATCTCCGCCGCCACGCGGCGAGGTTCGTTGCCCTCGTTGTAGAGAATGGTGAGGTTGAAGCCCTTCTCCCAGATCTCCCCGTTGCGGGCCGCCTTCATGAGCTCGGTGGCCTTCTCAAGGTCATACTCCCAGTAGAGCTCGGGATCTTCATCGTAAGCCCAATCGAAGGCCTTGGGGATCGGCCCATGGGTCTTGTAGCCCTCACCCAGCAGTACCTGCTCGATGAAGCCGTCGTAATCGAACGCGTAACAGAAGGCCTTTCGCACGTTGATGTCGGCGAAGAAATCGGCCGGGATCCCCTTGCCGTCCCACGGGCCCTCGCCGATGAACTCGTTGCCCTCCACCACCACCGGGGCCACGAAGAAGGCCACCGGGTTCATGGAGAGGGTGGGGAGCATGTGGTGAACGACGACGCCGGGGAGGCCCTCGACCTGGGGCAGGTTCTGGCGCGGCACCGTCACGATGTCGGCGTCACCTGCCTGGAACATGAGGAACCGGTCGGACCACTCGGGAGTCTTTTTGATGATGGCGTACTTGATCTTCGCCGGGCCGCCCCAGTACTTCTCGAAGCGCTGGAAAACGACCTCGACGCCCACGTCCCACTTGGCGAGCTTGAAGGGCCCGGTACCGTTCATGATGTTGAAGAGCTCGGATTCCTCGGCCACCTCTCCGCCGCCGGGGTTCCACCACTTCTCCCAGGTGTCGGGCCTACCGTCCCAGCAGCCGGCGTACTCGATGCACCACTCCTTATCGAGGATGGAGCTCCACGAACCGGAGTGGGCGATGATGGTGATGAAGGGCGGATAGGGCTTGGGCAGGTGGAAGACCACCTTGCCGTCCTTCACCTCTACCGCCGGATCGATGTACTTCTCGTAGATGAGCTTCTGTTCCTCGGGGGTGAGGGTGTGGAGATCGCTGACGTCGCGACCCAGGGCGGCGGAGGCCAACGCCCTGAGCGAGCCGTACCCGGTCAAGGGCTCAAGCAACATCCAGATGGGGCCGCCGTCACGGTCCTGCAGCATGCCTCGCTCGAAGGAGTACTCCACGTCCTCGGGGGTGAGCTCACCGTAGCCGGGCACAATGTTCTTCTCTTCTTCAGGACTCAGAGTGTCGTAATCCACCCACTCGATGGTGCCGTCCGCTTTCTTCACGCCGACGTACTGGAAGCGGATGCCCTCCCGGATGGTGAAGGTATAGGTGAGCCCGTCCTCGGACACCTCCCACTCGGTGGCGAGCATCGGCTGGAGCTTCGCCGGATCTAGGGAGTAGGCGAGGTTCTTTTCGTTGGCGTCCACGGTGCCATAGGGCCAGCGGACGAGAGCTTCGTAGACATTGAAGACGATCTCACCGCTGGCAGTGTCGTAAGAGTAATGCGGGTCACAGGTTTCGGCGGAGCCGTGCGTGACCCAGATGACCGTATCGGGATGCTTGATCTCCTGTGCCCATGCTGCCAATCCAAACAACGCAACTACCGCTAACATTAACCAAATTCGGCGCCACATAGCCGTCACATCACCCTCCTTTTTGGATGTCTGTTCGAGCGGTTTCGAGTCTTTCCACCACCCCCCTTCCTTACGATCTCCCTTCACATATTAAAGGCCTCTGCGGGAACTAAGTCAACCCCTCTAAGGTCGGTCTTCTTGCACGGAGGAAACGGGAAGGAGTAAGATAGGGTGGGCCCGTAGCTCAGGGGTAGAGCAGCCGGCTCATAACCGGTAGGTCGCAGGTTCGATCCCTGCCGGGCCCAAACGTGCGAAAACTCTTTGTCCACGTGGACGGGGCCTCCCGTGGGAATCCCGGCGAGGCGGCAATCGGTGTTCTCCTCACCGACGAACACGGAAACACCATTGAGGAGGTTTCTGAGCTCATCGGGCAGGCTACTAATAACGTGGCTGAATACCGGGCTTTGATCGAGGGGGTTCGCCGTGCCTTGAATTACCTTCCTGAAGAGGCGATTTTCCTCACCGATAACGAGCTCGTTGCTAACCAGATAAATGGCCTTTACCGTGTGCGTGAGCCCCACCTTCAGCATTTGAACCAAAGGGTGTTGGAGCTCCTCTCCCGACTCCCCCGCTGGAGGGTGAACTATATCGAACGCGAGGCCAACTATAAAGCGCATCGCCTCGCCATGCGTGCCTTTCGCGAGCGGACCCGACAGGAACGGGAGAGGTCGCGCCTCCTTAACGAAATCGAGGACGTGCTCCGGGACCTCGATTTGGATGACCTCCGCCGGGTTCTCTCCTATGCCAACAGTCTCAGAGCCCAGAAACCCTAAGAGATTGCCGTGAGGGTCGTCCTCCAACGCGTGAAGAAGGCTTGTGTAGTAGTGGATGGAGACGAGGTCGCGCGTATTGGGAGAGGATTCTTACTTTTGGTAGGAATTGGTCGAGAGGACAACGAAGAGGAAATCGCTTTTTGGGCGCGGAAGATCCCCGACCTTAGGGTATTTGCAGATCAAGGGGGAAAATTCAATCTGTCGCTCCGGGACATCGGCGGCGAGATTCTCTGTGTCCCTCAGTTCACCCTTTACGGGGACTGTCGTAAGGGCCGCCGCCCAAGCTTTACCGCCGCGGCTCCCGGTCCTGACGCAGAAAAACTTTTTTCTCGCTTCGTAGAGCTCCTCTCCGTCCAAGGCGTCCCCGTGAAGACGGGGATCTTCGGGGCTAAAATGGAAGTGGGTCTCGTGAACGACGGGCCCGTCACCTTGATTCTCGAACGTTAAGGAGGAAAAAAACATGGCAGCAGTCCCTAAGTGTCGCCGGTCGCACCGTGAGGCAAGATTGCGAAGGACCCATTGGCACGCGCATATGCCTCCTGCGATGGAGTGTCCGCATTGTCGTGAGCCTAAACTTCCCCACCGAGTTTGCCCCAACTGCGGTTACTACAACGGGATGGAGATCGTGGCCACGAAGGAGAAGAAGAAATAATCCTTTGCTCTTATTAATCGACCGTGGAGGAGCGTCGGGCCAAAAGCCCGACGTTTAATTTTTATTTACAGGTAGCTGGGATCACACTCGCCCCTTTCCTCACGGAGAACCGGCTCCCGCGCCGCCCGCACCTCGTCGAGCCGGCATACGGGTGCGGTGTGGGGTGCCTCGGCAAGGACCTCTGCGGCTTCCTTGGCTTCACGGGCGATCCCCCACATTGCCTCCACAAACGCGTCCAACATCTCTTTAGTTTCGGTTTCCGTCGGTTCGATCATCAGCGCTTCCTCCACGATCAGGGGGAAGTACACAGTGGGGGGATGGAACCCATAGTCGATCAGGCGCTTGGCCACGTCCCGGGCCCGCACTCCCAGGCCTCTGGTGGAGGCCACGAACTCGTGCTTGCAGAGGCCATCATAGGGGACCTCGTACACTTCACGCAGTTTGACCCGGAGATAGTTCGCGGCGAGGACGGCCCCCGCCGAGACCTCCCGTAGGCCCACGTCTCCCAGGGTGAGGATATAGGCCAAAGCCTTGACCATTACGAGCACGTTCCCATAGAAGGGATGGATTCTCCCGATGGACTTGGGGAGGTCGTAGGAGAGCGTGAAACGGCTGCCGTCCCTCACAACTTGGGGCACGGGGAGGTAGGGAAGAAGTCTATTCGATACGCTAAGGGGGCCCGCACCGGGGCCTCCGCCTCCGTGAGGCGTGGAGAAAGTCTTGTGCAGATTGAAGTGAAAGATGTCGGCCCCCATGTCGCCGGGTCGGGCCCGCCCGAGGAACGCATTCAGGTTCGCCCCATCGAAGTAGCAGAGGCCGCCGATCTCGTGCACCATCTCGGTGACGTGGAGGATGTCCCGTTCGAAGATCCCCAGTGTGTTGGGAACCGTCACCATGATCCCCGCCACGTCCTCTCCCAGCCGCTCCTCCAAGGCGCGGAGGTCCACCGTCCCTCGCTCATTCGAGGGCACCGAGACGACCTCGAAGCCCACCATTGCTGCCGAGGCAGGATTCGTCCCGTGGGCCGAGTCGGGAAGGAGGATCTTCTTACGTTGCTCGAGCTCCCCTTTATCCTCGAAATAGCGCTTTATGAGGAGCATCCCCGTGAGCTCACCGTGTGCCCCGGCCGCGGGCTGGAGCGTCACCCCCGGCATCCCCGCGATCCCCTTAAGCAACTCCCCTAGCCACCAGAGCAGCTCCAGGACTCCCTGAACCGAGTCCTCGGGGAAGAGGGGATGAAGCTCGGTGAACCCAGGGAGCCGGGCGAGCTCCTCGTGGAGCTTGGGGTTGTACTTCATGGTGCAACTCCCCAAGGGGTAAAGCCCGGTATCGACTCCATAGTTCATACGCGAGAGCTCTGTGTAGTGACGCACGAGCTCTCCCTGGGAGACGCGAGGGAGCCAAGGAAGTTCCTTGCGCCGAAGCTCTTTTGGGATGTGAGGAAGAAGGGATTCCACAGGTTGCTCGGTGTTCGGCCAGGAGGTTGCTCTCCTTCCCTTCTTTCCTTTCCTGTAGATCGTCACTATCCTCACCCCTTCAAGGCATCGAGGAACTTCTCAAACTCCTCCTCGGTGCGCTTTTCGGTGACGGCCACGAGGAAAGCCCCGGGCAGACCCATTTCCTCCACGTACTCCGGGGGCGTCACGGCGATGCCCCGTTTATAGAGCCTCTCGAAGGCGTCACGTGGTTCCGGGCAACGCACGGCGAACTCGTTGAAGAAGGGCCCCTCGAACGCGGGCTCATATCCGGGAATTTTCGTGATCTCCTCCGCGAGCCTGTGGGCTTTCTCCAGGCACAGAAGGGCCACCTGTCGCAGACCCTCTGGCCCCACGGCGGCGAGGTACACGGTGGCCCGAAGGGCGTACAGGGCGGAGTTCGTGCAGATATTCGAGGTTGCCCGTTCACGGCGGATGTGTTGCTCTCGTGTTTGGAGGGTCATTACGTACCCTTCCCTGCCCTCGGCGTCCACGGTGCGACCTGAGACTCGGCCGGGCATCATGCGCACGTACTCCTTTCTGGTGGCGAAGATCCCTAGTAGGGGTCCCCCGAAGGAGAGAGGGTTCCCCAGGGGTTGCCCCTCGCCCACCACGATATCGGCCCCGAAGCTTCCAGGGGGCTCCAATATCCCAAGGGGGATGGGATAAACGGAGACGATGAGGAACGCGCGTCCAAGTCGCTCCTTCAGCCCCGCGAGGTCCTCGATGATCCCGAAACCGTTAGGCTGCTGTATCACTAGTGCGATGGTTTCCTTGGGGACGTCCTCGAACACCAACTTCCCCTCTCTATCGAAGGGGAGGTTCACAATCTCGATCCCCGCTCCATGGGCATAGGTGTCGAGGATCCTTCTATGGAGGGGGTTCAGAGATTTCGGGACGAGGACCTTGCTCCCTCCCACGATGCGCCGGGCCATGAGGACCGCCTCCGCCAGGGCCGTTCCTCCGTCGTACATGGAGGCATTGGCGACCTCCATTCCGGTGAGCTCGCAGATCATCGTTTGGTACTCGAACATCCACGTGAGGGTTCCCTGTGAGATCTCCGCTTGGTAAGGGGTGTAGGCCGTGTAGAACTCGGAGCGCGCCGTGACTTCATTCACCACAGCGGGGATGTAGTGATCGTAGAGGCCGAGGCCTATGAAAGGGGTTAGACGGCGGTTTTTCGCGGCGAGCCGCTCGATCTTCTCCCGCACTTCGAGCTCGGAGGAGGGCCCTAGACCCAGGGGCTCATAGCGGCGGCGAACTTCCTCGGGTATGTCGGAAAAAAGTCCTTCTACATCTTCGACCCCGATGGCCCGGAGCATCTCCTCGATGTCCGCGGGCGTGTGGGGGATGTACTCCATCACTCGCCGATGAGCTTACGGTAGGCAGTTGAGTCGAGGAGTTTATCGAGCTCTCCCCGATCCTCGACTTTGAGAACGACAAGCCATCCCTTGCCATATGGATCTTGATTTATGGTCCCTGGCGCAGAGACAAGCTCCTGGTTCACCTCTGTCACCTCGCCCGATATGGGAGCATAGACGGACTCCGCCGCCTTCACCGATTCCACGGTGACGATCACATCCCCCATCTTGACCTTCTTCCCTACCTCTGGGAGCTCCACGTAGACCACGTCGCCGAGCTTCTTCTGGGCATAGTCGGTTACGCCCACGCGCACCGTCCCATCTTCGACCTTTACCCACTCGTGGCTTTCGGTATAGAGAAGATCCTGTGGAACCATCCTCCCTCCTTCGTCCTTTTGGTTTCAGAAGGGCACTTCCTCTTTAGCTGGCTCATAGAATGTGGCATAAGATTTGTGGAAGTGCAAGCGGAACGTGCCAAGAGGTCCGTTCCGTTGCTTGGCGATGATGATCTCTGCCTCGGAAATGGTGTTCCCGCGCTCACCTTCGTAGTAGTCGGGTCGGTGGATGAAGACCACCAAATCCGCGTCCTGCTCGATCGCCCCGGATTCGCGCAAGTCAGAAAGCTGGGGTCGCTTGTTCTCACGCCTCTCCACGGCCCGATTGAGTTGGGAACAGGCGATCAAAGGGATCTCCAGCTCTCGGGCCAGCGATTTGAGGGATCGGGAAATATAGGCAATCTCCTGTTCGCGCACGTCGGCGCGTATCCCGGCATCCACAAGCTGGAGGTAATCGATGATCACCAGATCGAGTCCATACTCCATGGCCATACGGCGGGACTTGGCCTTGATCTCGAGGACGGTGGTGGATGGGCTGTCGTCGATGAGGATCACCGACTCATGGAGATGGCTCGCTGCCTCCGCCAGGGCAGCCCACTTCGGCGGAGGGAGGTAGCCACTACGCAGGCGATGTAAATCTACCTTGGCCTCTGCGCAGAGGAGGCGCTCCAGGAGCTGTTCGCGGGTCATTTCCAGGGAGAAAATGGCCACCCTCTTCCTCTGCTCCACGGCGATGTGCCGTAGAAGGGTCAACACGAATGAGGTCTTCCCCATCCCCGGCCGCCCGGCGATCACGATGAATTCCGCCGGCCGGAACCCGCCGATTCGGGCGTCGAATTCGGTGAACCCCGTGGAGATGGCCCTCACCGGGTGGCGCTTGGGGTCACGGTGGAGCTCTTCCAAGTGCTCCATGTGCTCGTAAAGGAAGTCGCGCAGGAGGGTATAATCCTTCGCCGTCTCCCGTTGGGCGATCTCGAAAATCACCCCCTCGGCGCGGTCCAGGGCTTCGTTAACGGGGATGTCCTCTCGATAGCCGAGCTCCATGATCCGGCCCCCGCCCTCGATGAGGGCCCGACGTAAGGCCTTATTACGGACGATCTCGGCATAGTGTTCCAGCGCCGTCACCGTGGGGACGTGGGAGATGAGCTCCGCGAGATAGCTCCTTCCCCCTACCTTCTCGAGTTTTCCGATTTCCTCCAGATAGTTGGAAACGGTGATGAAATCGGGGAGCTTTCCATGTTCATAAAGGGCGAGGATGGCCTTGTAGATCTCCCGATGGGCGGGAAAGTAAAAATGGGACGGCTTCAGGAGCGAGACCAGGGTGGGAAGGGTTTGGGCTGGCTCGAGCATGGCACAACCCAGAACTACCTGTTCAGCTTCTCGATTTTTGGGAATGGGTCTTAATTCTTCAGCCCGCTCCTCCGCCATCGCAACACCATCATACTGCCGGCCGTCGCGTCCGGACAAGGGGACAAATGTTAGATCTGCTGATAACTTGTGGAAATCCTGGGGATAAATGTACCGAAGGGGAGGGGTGGTGCACGTATTTCAACAGGGCTTAAAAACTATCGCTGATCTGTTAAAGGCATTCGGGCATTGCATGTTTGGAAATGTTTGCAAAGAAGGGGAGGTACGGCATCATTGGGTGTCCGAAAGGAGGCACCCGTGGGAGGCAAGAACGTCGTGATCGCCATGGGAGGGGGACCGACCCCCGTCATTAACAACTCCCTCCGGGGGATTGTAGAGGCGATCGGTGCCTACCCGAATCGGTTCGGGATCGTGTATGGGGCTTGGCACGGGATTCTGGGAATCCTGCGGGAAGAGCTCCTGGACCTCTCGGCCCAACCCCCCGAGGAGATCGCGCTCCTGCGTACCACCCCTGCCGCCGGGGCCATCGGCACTGCCCGCTACAAGCTCACCCACGACGAAGACGTGCACCGAATTGTGGAGGTCTTCCGTGCCCACGAGGTGGGCTATTTCTTCGGGATCGGTGGGAACGATACCCAGCTCGTCTGCCAGAGGGTGGCCGAAGCTGCCGCGGCGGAAGGATACGAGCTCACGGTGGTGGGCGTCCCCAAGACCATCGATAACGATCTCGGCGACCCGGAGATGGAGCTCATCGACCACACGCCGGGTTACGGTTCGGTGGCACGGTACTGGGCGTGGACGGTCCAGTGCCTGGAAGAGGAGAACCGGGGCTCGTCCCCGGCGGATCCGGTGCTCGTGGCCCAGGCCATGGGGCGGCGGGTGGGGTTCGTCCCCGCCGCGGCCAGGCTCGCCGACCCGGAGCGCGCGTTGCCCTTGTTGATCTTTTTGGCCGAATGTGGACTTTCCCTCGATGAGATCACTGACGCCATTGCCGACACGGTGAGGAAACACGGTCGCGCCATCGTGATCGTCTCCGAGGGGCTGAAGCTCGGGGAGCTCGGGGAGAGGAGGGACGCCTTCGGCCACGCGGCCTTCTCCTCCTCCCGGGCTACTGTGGCACAAGTCCTGGTGAATCACTTGAACGAGGTCGGGTTCCCGGCGCGGGGGCTCGCCCGGGGACAGGTCCCGGGGACCGAGCAGCGAGACGCCATCCTTTACGCCTCCCCAGTGGACCTGGACGAAGCGTACGCCGTGGGGGTCAAAGCGGTGAGGCTCGCCGCGGCCGGGGAGTCCGGCTACATGGTCACCATCCGCCGCGCGGAGGGGGACGTCTATCGCGCCGAGTATGGGGAGATCCCCTTGGAGGAGGTGGCGGGAAAGGACCGGCCCTTCCCCGTCCAATGGATTTCCGAGACGAAGACCGACGTCACCGACGATTTCGTCCGCTATGCAGCACCACTCCTCGGGGAGGACCGAGTTAGCGTGCCCATAGTGCGCGGAAGACTCCGATTCGCGCGGCTGAGAAAGATTTTCGCTCCGAAGATGTTGCCCGATTACGTCCCGGCCGCCTGGCGAAGGTGACGCGTAATGGGTGACGCGCGGAAAAGGTAGTTGAAAAGAACCCGTCACGCGTAACGCATCACGCGTAACGGGCCTGAAGGAGGGGAGATGGACTACCGGGAGAAGCTGGAGGCCTTTCGCCCTACAAAGGATTATCTCGTGTGCATCGACTCCGACGGTTGTGTGTTCGACACCATGGGGATCAAGCAGCGGGAGTGCTTTACTCCGTGGATGATCGCTTACTTCGGACTTCAGCCGGTGGCCCAGGCCGCCCGGGAATGTAAGGAGTTCGCCGACCTCTTCTCCAAGACCCGCGGGGCCAACCGACACATCACCATCAAGCGGATCCTCACCGAGCTCCTTCCCAACCATCCCTTGGTGAAACGTCGCGGGTTCGTGGTCCCGCAGTTCCCCCACTACTTCGCCTGGGTGGACGACCCGAACAGCGTTCTTTCCAATGACGGCCTGCGGCGGGCGATCGAGAACGCCTCCTCCGAAGAGGCCCGGAGGGAACTCGAGCACGTGCTCGCCTGGTCTGAGAGGGTGAACTGGGCCATCAAGGAGATCGTGAAAGGGATCCCCCCCTTCCCCGGAGTGCGGGAGGCCCTGGAGGTGATTGGGGAGAGGGCTGATATCGTGATAGTCTCCCAAACCCCCATCGAGGCCCTGGAGCGCGAGTGGCAAGAACACGGGATCTACGAGTACCCTGCCCTCATCTGCGGCCAGGAGATGGGGACGAAATCCCAGCACATCGCCACGACGTCCAGGCACTATCCCAAGGACCACGTCCTTATGGTGGGCGACGCCCCCGGAGACCTGAAGGCCGCCAAGGACAATGGTGTCCTCTTCTACCCGGTGATCCCCGGGGAGGAAGAGGAGTCGTGGGAACGGTTCAATGAGGAGGCCCTGGCCCGGTTCTTTTCCGGGACGTACGCCGGCGATTACGAGCGGGGGTTAATCGCACAGTTCGAAGCGGCCCTCCCCGAGCGGCCGCCATGGGAGATGGGAGGTGATTCACGATGAAGGCCGATTTCGGCGTCATTGGGTTGGCGGTGATGGGACAGAACCTCGTCCTCAACGTCGAGGACAAGGGATTCTCGGTGGCGGTCTTCAACCGAACCGCCGAACGCACGAAGGAGTTCGTGGAGAACCGGGCCCAGGGGAAGAAGATCGTCCCCGCGTACAGCCTTGAGGAGTTCGTGGAGGCGCTCACGCGGCCACGGAAGATCCTGATCATGGTGAAGGCCGGGGCCCCAGTGGACGCGGTGCTTGAGGGGCTCTACCCATTGCTCGAGCGGGGGGACCTCGTGATTGACGGGGGGAACTCCCACCACGATGACACCGAGCGGAGGATAAAGGAGGCCGAGGAGAGAGGCTTCCTCTATCTGGGCGTCGGAATCTCCGGGGGCGAGTACGGGGCACTGCGCGGTCCCTCCATCATGGCCGGGGGCCATCGGGAAGGATACGAGCTCGTCCAGGGGATCTTCGAAGCTATCGCCGCGAAAGGCCCCGATGGGCCGTGCTGCGCCTACTTCGGGCCGGGTTCCGCTGGCCACTATGTGAAGATGGTCCACAACGGGATCGAGTATGCCATCATGGAGACCATCGTCGAAGCCTACGATCTCATGAAGCGAGGCCTCGGTATGTCTCCGGACGAGATGGCCGGGGTCTTCGGGGACTGGAACCGTCGGGAGCTCGGAGGATATCTCTTCGAGATAACCGAGCGGATCTTGCATTACAAGGATCCCGAGACCGGGGAGCCACTGGTGGAGCTCATACTGGACACCGCGAAACAGAAAGGGACCGGCAAATGGTCGACCCAGTCGGCCCTGGACCTCGGTACTCCCGTCCCCACCATCGCCATGGCCGTCTTCGCCCGGATCATCTCCGCGTTCAAGGAGGAGCGCGTAGTGGCGAGCAAGGTCCTCCCCGGCCCCGACCCCGCCCTCGGTACGGACCGTGAGGAATTCGTGAGGAGGCTCTTCGGGGCGGTGTACTTGTCAGTGATCGCGGCCTATGCCCAGGGCCTGCGGCAGCTGCGGGACGCCTCGAGCGAACGGTGCTATGGTCTGGACCTTTCCGAAGCGGCCCGGGTGTGGATGGCGGGGTGCATCATTCGGTCGGTGCTTCTCGTCCCCATCCGCAAGGTCCTCCTCGATAACCCCGAGCTTCCCCTGCTCTTCCTCGCGGAACCTTTCAAGTCCGCGTGGGCGGAATACCATGGCGACCTCCGCTGGGTCACGGCCAGGGCCCATGAGCATGGGATTCCCACACCGGCCATGGACTCGGCCCTCACATTCGTGGACGCCTTCCGTACCGAGCGGCTCCCGGCGAACCTGATCCAGGCCCAGCGCGACTTCTTCGGCGCCCACACCTATCAACGGATCGACAAGGAGGGCACGTTCCATACGGATTGGGAGGCGGTGGCATGATCCTCTCACACTCCCCTGGGAGCCCGGTCCCCGGCGCCGAACTGGAGGCGAAGCTCCGCGAGGCCCTGGGGGAGGTTGGGAAAAGGGATGAGAGATGGCTCATCATTATCCCCGATGATACCCGCACCCTCCCCATGCCGGCGATCTACGCCGCGCTCGTGGAAGGACTCCGGCCGCGGGTTAAGGAGCTCGCGTTCCTCATCGCCCTGGGGACCCATCCCCCGATGACCGAGGACCAGCTTGACCGCCATTTCGGCCCCGCGTGGCGTGACCACGCCGACGTCCGGATCTTCCAGCACTCCTGGGAGGATCCCTCTGCCCTGACGCAGATAGGGACCATCTCCCGTGAGGAGATGGAGATGATCTCACGGGGGCTCCTCTCGGTGGAGGTCCCGGTGGAGATAAACAGGCTCGTCCTCAAGTACGATAGACTCCTCATCGTGAACCCAGTCTTTCCCCACGAAGTGATCGGGTTTTCCGGAGGGCACAAGTATTTCTTTCCCGGGGTCTCGGGCCCGCGGATGGTGCACGTCTCGCACTGGCTTGGGGCCCTGATCACAAACCCCAAGATCAATGGCCACAAGTGGACCCCGGTGCGGGAGATGGTGGAACGGGCGGCGGAGATGGTCCCGACGCCCCGATGGGGCCTTTCGTTGGTGCTCAGGGGTCATGAGCTGGTGGGCGTTTTCCTGGGGGAAGTGGTCGAGGCCTGGGAGGCCGCCGCGGACCTCTCCATGGAGGTGAACGTTGTCTGGGTCGAGCACCCCTACGACCTCGTGATCTCCGTGGCCCCTGAGATGTACAGGGAGCTCTGGACTGCCGGGAAATGCATGTACAAGCTGGAACCGGTAGTGGCCGAGGGGGGAACCCTCATCATCTACGGCCCCCACATAGACGAGATTTCTCCCACCCACGCCCACTGGATCCTCGAGGTGGGGTATCACGTGCGGGACTACTTCCTCGCCCAGTGGGAAAAGTTTGAAAAGTATCCCTGGGCCGTGCTCGCCCACTCCACCCACGTCAAGGGGATCGGCACCTTCCGGAACGGGGTAGAACGGCCCCGGATCGAGGTCGTCCTCGCCACCGGGATCCCCAAGGATGTCTGCAAAAAAATCGATCTCGGCTACTGCGACCCCGCGACCTTGGACCCCAGGGACTATGAAAACCGGGGGGACGAGGGGATCCTGGTGGTCCCCCGCGCCGGGGAGATGCTTTACCGCCTCGCCGACGGCACCGTGCCTGATATCGACAGGCTCTAGGCATACCCTCTCGCCGGAGGTATGATAGTGTTTGGTCGGAGGAGAAAGAATGCGACGGTTTGTTTTTCTGGCGGTGATCCTGTCAGTTCTCGGGGCCTCGGCCCCGGGGAGCGACCTTGTGGGAATGTGGAGCACGACCATATCTCTGGGCGATGGCCTTTCCTCCCTCTCCGTCCTCGCCTTTAACTTCGGGCTCGCCGACTGGGAGCTCACCACTACATGGACCTTTTCCGAGCTCTCACTGAGCAGGGCCGACCTCGCCTTGGTGGGGAACTTCGGCCCCGTGGGAATTGCCGCCGGGGTATCGTTTTGTCTTGCGGATACGGCCGTTTCCTCCCTTTCGAGCGCCGCGTTCACCGGCATCTCCCTTGGGGGGTGGAAGTTCACTGGCGGGTACATTTCATTCGAACTCTCCCTGGGGAACTTCACCCTCAAGGTGACATTCGTTGAACGGACTCCACAATATCTTGAGAAGTAGGTTTCCAACTGTCCTATCACGATGTGGGTCTTTTCACTCTGGGCGTGGAGTTTGACGCAAGGCATCTACTAGCTCGATGGCACATCGACGTGAAATATGCTGAGGTAATCAAGGGATTTCGCTAAAATTCTTTCGATTATGAATTCGCGAGAGCTCAGGCGGGCGTATCTCCAGTTCTTCGAGAGCAAGGGCCATGTGGTCCTCCCCTCCTCATCCCTCATCCCCGACGACCCGACGCTCCTCTTTACCTCGGCGGGGATGGTCCAGTTTAAGGACATCTTCTGGGGCAAGGTCCCCCCGAAGTATCCCCGGGTGACCACGTGTCAGAAGTGCTTCCGCACCACCGACATCGAGCGTGTGGGGACCACCGCCTACCACCACACCTTCTTCGAGATGCTGGGAAACTTCTCGTTCGGGGACTACTTCAAGGAGGGTGCGATAACCTACGCTTGGGAGTTCCTCACCCAGGTCTTGTCCCTGCCGAAAGAGCGCCTCTGGGTTTCGGTTTTTGAAGAAGACGACGAGGCCTACGCCATCTGGCGCGACATGATCGGGATCCCCCTGGAAAAGATCGTCAAGCTCTCGAAGGAGCACAACTGGTGGGGACCGGTGGGGGGACAGGGGCCTTGCGGCCCCGACACCGAGATCTTCTGGGATTGGGGCGAAGAGTACGCCTGTGGCCCCGACTGCGAGGGCCCCGCCTGTGGTTGCGCCCGGTTCTCCGAGATATGGAACCTGGTGTTCATGCAGTACGACGCCCAGCCCGATGGGACCCTGAGGGAGCTGGCGCGCAAGAACATCGACACCGGGATGGGGCTCGAGCGCACCACCGCCGTGCTCGAGGGGGCGATGTCCGACTTCGACACCGACCTCTTCCGCCCCATCTGCGAGGAGATCGAGTCCTTGATGCCCCGTTACGCGTCTCCCGTCATGCGTCACCGAAATTTATTGGCGGACCACGTCCGCGCGTTGGTCTTCCTCATCGCGGACGGGGTGCTTCCGGGGAACGAGAAGCAGGGGTACGTGCTGCGGCGGGTGCTGCGCCGGGCGGTGCGGGCCGCGGACCGCCTGGAGCTTCCCGAGGGGATCCTGGTGCGGTTGGTGGAGCCGGTGGTGGCCACCCTGGGGGAGGTTTACCCCGAGATCGTGGAACGGAGGAGGCTCATCGAGGAGGTCCTCTCCCAGGAGGAGAAGACTTTCCGCCGGACCCTGCGGGCCGGTGAGGCCCTGCTCGAAGAGGTCCTCTCCAAGCTCAAAGAGGGGGACATCCTTCCTGGCGAAGTCGTGTTTGAACTCTACGACACCTACGGCTTCCCGGTGGAGCTTACCGAGGAGATCGCTCGGGATCGGGGGATCTCCGTGGACCGCGTGGGTTTCGAGCGAGAGATGGAGAAGCAGCGGACCCGCTCTCGGAAAGTGACGACCTATGTGGCGAAGCTTGCGGTGAAGGACGCCCGAGCCCTGGAACCCACGGTCTTCCGCGGCTACGCCGAGCTGGAACTGGAATCCGAGCTCTCCGCAGTTCTGGACGAAGCGGGCGAGAGCCACGGGGAAGCTCATCACGCGTCACCCGTCACGCGTCACGGAACTTGGCGATTCGTCTTCCCCGCGACCCCGTTCTACGCTGAGGCCGGCGGTGAAATCGCCGACAATGGCTGGATCGAGAACCTTTCCCGTCCCGGCAAAGCCGAGGTGATGGACGTCCAGAAGGCCGACGGGACCTTCCTTCACATGGTGAAGGTAATTTCCGGTGAATTCCGGGTCGGCGACCGGTGCCGTCTCATCGTGGACGAAGCCCGGCGCCGGGGGATCGAGCGTGCTCACACCGCCACCCACCTCCTCCATGCGGCGTTAAGGAAACATCTCGGCGAACACGTGATTCAGGCCGGCTCTTGGGTAGGGCCAGAGGAATTCCGGTTCGACTTCACCCACTTCGCTCCCTTGAGCCCCGAGGTGCTCGAGGCCGTAGAGCGGTCCGTGAACGAAGCTGTGGTCCGGGACATCGAACTCAAGTTCTACGAGATGACGCTCGAGGAAGCCAAAACTTTTGGAGCCATAGCCCACTTCGAGGAGGAGTACCGCGGGAAGGAGCGGGTACGAGTGGTGGAGGTCTCCGGAGTGTCGAAGGAGCTCTGCGGCGGGTGTCATGTGCGCAGGACCGGCGAGATCGGCCTCTTCGTGATCGTCTCCGAGGAGGGGGTGTCCGCGGGGACGCGCCGGATCCGGGCGCTGGTGGGCCTCAAGGCCCGGAATCACTTCGTGGCGCTGCGCCGGGAACTTCGCAGGGCGGCGGGGCTCCTCGAGGCCCCCGAGAAGGAGCTGGTCCCGGCCCTTGAACGGATGCTCGCCGAGGTGCGGGAGCTTCGCGCTGAGCTTAAACGCTTGGAGGAAGAGAGGGCCCTCACATTGGCCGATTCCCTCACGGCCAAGGCGGAGGAGATAAACGGAGTGAAGCTCCTCGGGGCGGTGGTGGAGGGCGGTACCGAGCAGGCGAAGAAGCTGGTGGATACGCTTGCGGAGCGCCTCGGCCGCTGCGCCGTGATACTGGGGACGGAGACAAACGGCCGGGCGGTCCTGATCGCTAAGGTAGTGGATGCCCCGCTATCGGCAGGGAATCTCGTGCGGGTCGCGGCGGAGGTTGTGGGGGGAAAGGGCGGCGGGCGGCCCAGCTTCGCCCAGGGCGGCGGTCCCAAAGCTGAAAAGCTCCACGCCGCCATCGATCGAGCCTTAATTGAAGCACGCGAAAGGTTGACCAAATTTCAAAATCAGGCCCCATAATTAGCGGAAGCTCGTGTTTGCCCAGCTGGCCCGTGACATCGTCGGTGGGGTTTCTCTTGAGGGATCGTTGGAGGGGGCACAGCTCCAGGTCGATGCCGAACTCGAACCGTTCGGGAAAAGACCACAACGGGGAGAGGTAACCGAGGACGGGACCTAGGTCCCGGCTACGGTTTGGGGTCGGTGAAGGATTTTATTAGACTGGCGGATGTGAAAGGGGTGGGAAAGATGGGCAAGGTCACGATGGTGTTGGTTGTAGTCTTGGGCGTGCTCGCCCTGTTCCCCCTGATCGGGGCCGCCCAGGGGGGACCTCGGGACCCCGTGGTTTACGGGCTTGCCTCCTTCCTCATTCCGGGACTGGGGCAGTACCTGAACGGTGAGCCGGACAAGGCCCTGGTGCACTTCCTGGTGGCGGTGGCCATCCCCACCGTGGGCTACTACATGGCGTTCATCGCCCTGAACCCATTTTTGGCCTACGTAACGCCCCTCGCCCAGTTGGGGTGGTCGATTTACTCTGCCCTGGACGCTTATAACGTGGCGAAGGGGTACAACGAGGCGCATGGATTCTCCCTCTTGGAGTTCGACTTCAAGCTCGGTGGCTGACGCGCTCTCGGCGAAATGCGGGCCAAAACGAAAAAAGTCCTTGGGTCTCACTTTTTCGATTCGTGGCGCGGACCGTCCGAAAGTCTTTCAGAGCGTGACGTCCAAGGCCGAGAGCACTCGCCCGATCGGGGTGAAGACCGTCGCTTCCTCCGAGCCGGCGAAGAGGAGGCCCACTACCTTCTTGTTCGCAGGGAGGAGCACGGCCGAACCCGAGTCCCCATCGGCAGAAAAGCCCGGCGTCGTGATCACACACTGGCCTACGAACCGCACCCGCCTGAGCCCGTATAGGACGTCGATGGTTGTCTCCACCACCCCGATCACTCCCCGGGTGAGGCCGGTGGTACGGCCGGATTTGATCACCTCCGCCCGGAGCTCGGGCTCTGCCCAGCCTGAAGGCACTCCGACCTCCAGGATCTCCGGCGAGACGAGTTCCCGGGAGAAGGGCCGTGCTAGGGCAGCATCCATTGGGTTTTCGCCGGCAAAATCGAGCCGGATATAATCGGCGAGTTCCGCGATCCCGTCCTCAGGGACATGTCCCCCGTCGACGGGACCCGGCTGGAGGATGTAATCCCCCTTCACCCCGAGGTTTGTCGCCGCGAGGACATGATTGTTGGAGAGGATGAAGACCTCGCCACCGCGATGGACGAGGCACCCCAAGGTGCCCGCGGTGGAGCGGACGTGCCCCACTGAGCAACCCCCGGGGGCTGGGCGTAACCTCTCCCGACGGCCAATCCCAGCGGGGGCCGGAACCCGCACCACCCCCACCTCCACCACGTCGGTGCGTGCGCCCTCTATCTCGGGGGGAACGCGGTCCATGGGGTGGATGTCCTCCAGAGGACAAATCTTCCGCGTAACGAGCACCACGATGGAGAGCTCCTCGGTCACCTCGCCCCCTACTACCCTATACCCCACCCCCACACCGCGTACCGTGGCCTTCCGCAGAAGCTTCCCCTCATATCTGCGCTTCAGTTCCACGAGTTCAACCAGATCCCTCATCTTCTGCCTTTAGCTTCCCCACCATCCGAACCCGCACCGGGACGCCGTCTATCTCGTCCGGATACTCCCAGCTGCGCTCTTCCACCAGAAGCTCGATTATCTCGCCGTCGTCCCTCCCGAGGCCCACTCCCACCACCCCGGGAAGCGCAAGGAGTTTTTCCCTGTTTTTTTCAAGTGCCTCCAGCGCTCTCATTCCCGCAGCGCCTCCACTGCCCGCTCCAGAGCCATCCCCCGGGAACCCTTGACGAGGAGCACGGTGGGGGTTCCCCTCAGTTCCTCGCGAACCTGGGGGAGGAGTTCCTCCAGTTCTTCGGCGGCTGTCCCTTCGCCGCTCCATGCCGTGAAGGCCCGCTTAGCCCGGGGGCCCACGGCGAAGAGAGCGTCCACCCCGATTTGGGCAGCGTACTTCACGACCTCGCGGTGGAAACGGTCCTCCTCTGGCCCCAGGTCCAGCATGTCGCCGAAGAGGAAGGCCCGTCGCCGGGCGGGGAGCTCCAGAGACATGAGCACGTCCAGTGCGACATTTACAGCCCGTGGGTTCGCGTTATAGCAATCATCGAGGATCCAACCGAACCAAGTGGGGACGAGCTGTAGCCGATGCGCCAGGGGCTTCACTTCCACCAACGCGGGGATCGCTGCCTCGAGGGGAACCCCCATGGCCCAGGAAAGGGCCAGGGCTCCGCAAGCGAGGACCGCGGCATGTTCACCCAAGAGTTGGAGGCTCACCTTATAGGAGCCCGCTGGACTCTGGAGGGTGAACCGTACGCCCTGGGGGTCGTGGGCCTGGATCTGTGAGGGGAAGAAGTCGGCCTCCGGCGAGGTCCCGAACCGTAGGCACAGTGCCTGGCACAGTTCCACCCTCCGGCGGAGTTCGGGGTAGTCCCATGCCAGCGCCAGGATCCCTTCCTCAGGCAGGCACTCGGCGAGCTCCCATTTCGCCTCGGCGACCTCTTCCAGGCTCCCGAAGGATTCGAAATGGACTTCCCCTACCCCGGTGATGATGGCGGCCCAGGGGTCCACGAGTTCGCACAGGGCCTTTATCTCCCCTTTCTTGCACATCCCCAGCTCGAAGATCGCGATCTCCGTCCCATCGGGTACGGAGAGCATGGCGAGTGGCACTCCGATCTCGGTGTTGTAGCTTTCGGGGGCGCGGTAGACCTGGAAGCGAGTCCCCAGAGCTGCGGCGAGGAGCTCTTTGGCGGTGGTCTTCCCAAAGGAGCCGGTGATGCCCACCGTGGGGATTGCGAGTTCCCGGCGCCTCCACTTCCCGAGCTCCCACAGCGCCCGTTCCACATTTTCGACCAGGATCAGGTTGTGTCCTGCCCCCGGATCCCAGGAGACCAGCGCCCCGACGGCACCATTGGAAAAGGCCTCGCCCACGAAGTCGTGGCCGTCGTGGCGCTTCCCCGCAATGGCCACGAAGAGGTCCCCCGGTCGGACCCAGCGAGAATCACAGCGAGCGCCCGTGGCCTCGAACGGAGCCCGAGGTCGAACCAGCTCCGCTCCCAGAACTTTTGCCGCTTCCCGCAGGTCCCACATCCTGGACTACCCTCCGGCTCCGGATGCCGACCCTCCCGGAGTCTCCGGAGGAGCCTCCTCCTGGGGGACTTCCTCTGGGCCTGTCTCCCCTCGGACTAGAGGGATGATAAGCCGGTCCTCGCCGTAGACGAGCCGCATACCTGTCTTCTCGGTGACGTAGTCCACGCCGTAAAGCAGGGCCTGGCCTGCCACCTCCGAGAGGGGGTCCAGGGCAAATAACTCCACGGTGATGGTGTTGAAGGTGGGGATTCCCTCCAAATATTCGAGAAGGTCCTCCAAGTTTTCGAACAGGGGTGGCTTTTCGCCGCTCTCCAGGGGGCGGGGTCCCCCGTAAGCGCGGAGCTCGACGTAGTCGCCGTAGACGTCAGCCGGGATCGTGAGTTTTCCGTGTAGGGACTCGACCTCACCACGCCAGGTGCGGATGTAAAGGTCGAACCCGATCGTCTCCCCGGGCGCGTAGGCGTCCTTTTCCGTGGCCAGGCCCAAGATCTCCACCGCCTTCAGGTTCTCCACCACCGTTACGTAAAACTTAACATCGGTTATCTCGGGGTCTTGGAATTCGTTGTACTCCAGGATCATGTAGGTGAGAGCGGCCTCGAGCGGTATCCAAGCGGCGATATCGCTGGTGGAAAGGTAAACGTTCTGGCGCACGAAGGGCCAGGGCATGTTCTCCCCGTCAATGGTGAATCGGACCAGGGCCGTCCCCGGGCCGATCCGGTCCAAGGTCCTATCGGTGGCCTCGAGGCCGGCGATGTAAAGAAGGAGAGGTGTGAGGCGCGGTTCATCGGCGATCCGGCAGCGCAGGTGCTCGGTGTGGAGTTCAGTGTGGTCAGAGATTTGATAGAGTGCGTTGACTCCTTTCGGCTCGAGGCCCAGGAAGCCCCCGATCCCCACCCAGCGGTCTGCGTAGATCCCACCCACTGTGTCGCCCAGTACCCCCAATTTGAAGGGTATGTCCAGGGCGGCGAAAGTATCGATGATGTGTGCTTGGGTGAGGAAATATTTGCTGGAGCCGGAGAAGAGGAAAGGGTGCCCGAAGGCGACCAAGGCATCGTCCTCCCGCAGGGTTACCGTGCCCAGCGCCCCGATGATGAGGTCCCCGTCCACTAGTCCCACCCCCAGGGGGGCACCGGGGCCGAAATCCAATGTCTCCGGTGGAGTCTGTACTGTCCCGGTGGGCGCCTGCACGAACTTGGTGATTCCATAGTTACCGAGCCCAGCCACTTTCCGCTTCCATGGGGGAAGGAGCTCCAGGAGGTGGGAAAACTCCCCGAAACGGGGGAGATCGAGGCCCCCCTCCAAGAGCCGCAAGGCTCGTTCGGAGAGTCCGCTCGTCACCACAGGGACGCTAACCGGGAGGACGTAGAGCACGTCCTCCTCGAGCGTTTCGGGGAGGACGCGCACGTGCTCAGTTCGCTCCACCGGAAGTGCCCCTTGAAATCCGCCCTCGGTGTAGAGGCCATGTTTCAGGTCCTCGAGGATCCGAAGCATGGGCTCGATAGGGGTCACAAGCCCCAGTGGGCGGTGAGGCTCGGCGCCCCAGAGGGCGGTGCGCGAGAGGGCGCCGGCGAGTTTCCCGTCTAAGTAAACGGGACTTCCCGACATCCCCTGGGCTATCCCTCCGGAGCGTTCCACGGCATCGCCACTGGCTCTTATCACGATGAAGTCGTTTTCGGTGCCGGGCTCGTCGATCAACCCCACAACTTCCACGTCGAACTGGGAGATCTCCGTCCCCGCTATCACAGTCAGGCCATAACCCCGCATCCCCACCGACACTTCCACGAACGGCATGATCTCCACCGCCCAAGCAGTGGTTCCGAAGACGAAAACCGTGATCGCGAAAAGGGTCAGATACTTTTTCATCCTCCCTCCTTGACAAGGAAAACTACCAAGGAAGCACCTTCCTCCAAGGTCTCCACGGGTTCGAGTCCGGCTTTCATCAGGGTCCTACGGCCCTCGACCTCATTGGTCCCGGTCAGCCGCACCACAATCGGGACTTTAGCTCCGTTGGCCCCATCCAGGAGTCCCCGCGCTACTTCGTCGCAGCGGGTAATCCCGCCGAAAACGTTCACGAACACCGCCCGCACGCGCTCATCCCTGAGGACGAGCTCCACTGCCTTCCTCACCCGCTCGGCTCGGGCGCCGCCCCCGATGTCGAGGAAGCAAGCGGGCCTTCCTCCGGCCTGAGCCACGAGGTCGAGGGTTGCCATGACGAGGCCGGCGCCGTTCCCGATAACCGCGATGTCGCCATCCAGGCGCACGTAGGAGAAACCCGCGTCCCGAGCGTCCCGCTCCGCGGGATCCACGGCCTCTTCCCGGAGGTCCGCGAACCTCGCGTCGGGGGAGTGGTCGTCGTCGATGATGACCTTCGCGTCCAAGGCAAGGAGTCCATTTGGGGTCTCGGCGAGGGGGTTTATTTCCACCAGCGTCGCTTCGTACTCGCGGAAGAGCTCATAGAGCTTGCGGGCCATTTCCACGAGCTCCTTACGCAGCCATTGCGGGGCGATGCGGAGGAGGCGCCGCAAGCGGAACGCGGAGGGGCCCTCGAGTGGAGGGACGGGCTCTCGAGTGACCGCTTCGGGCTTTGCCCGTGCCATCTCCTCGATTTCCACGCCCCCCTCGGGGGAGTAGATCAACACCGGAGCCCGCCGGGTTCGGTCGATGGTTATCCCGAGGTAGTGCTCTCCCGAGATCTCCGCCGCCTCCACCACCAGGAGCTTCTTCACCACTGCTCCCTTGATCTCTCCTCCAATAAGCTTCGCGGCGATGCCCTCGGCCTCCTCCGGGGTCCGGGCGACCCTTATCCCGCCCGCCTTTCCCCGCCCTCCCATGGGGACTTGGGCCTTGAGCACCACGGACTTTGCCAGCTCCTGGGCCACTCGGCGGGCCCCCGATGCATCCTCAACGACTTCACCGCGGGGCACAGGGATCCCGAATTCTTGGAGGAGTAATCTCCCCTGCCACTCGAGAAGCTTCATTCTTCCTCCCTTTTGCGAAAGGATATCCCCCACGGACCTTCATCACCAACGGACAAATGCCCATAAAATTGTGGTCAAATGCTGTTCGTTTGCGGATTTTCGTGAATTTTGATATACTTTAGTTTGGGGTGGCTCCGTATGTCTACACACGAATATGACGTCCATTCGATAAAGGTCCTGGAAGACATGGAGGCGGTCCGCCGCCGCCCGGGGATGTACATTGGCTCCACCGGCCCCGAGGGTTTGCTGCATCTCATCTACGAGGTGGTGGACAACGCCGTCGACGAGCACCTCGCCGGCCACTGCGACGAAATCCGGGTGGTCATCAATGAGGACAAATCGGTGACCGTGCACGACAACGGCCGCGGGATCCCTGTAGGGATCCACCCAGAGGCCGGCATCAACACGGTGGAACTCGTGATGACCACGCTCCACGCGGGGGGGAAGTTCGAGCGCGGGGGGTACAAGGTCTCGGGTGGCCTCCATGGGGTGGGGGTTTCGGTGGTGAACGCCCTCTCCGAGTGGATGGAGGTGAAGGTCCGTTGGAAGGACGGGAAGGTTTACCGCCAACGTTTCTCTCGGGGTCACAAGGTCACAGAGCTTGAGGTAGTGGGCGAGACTGTCGAGACGGGAACGACCGTGAGTTTCCTTCCTGACCGGGAGATCTTTGGGGAGATTCGCTATAACTTTACCAAGCTCGCCCAGCGCCTCCGGGAACTCGCCTATTTGAACCCTGGGCTCACCATTCACCTCGATAACCGTGTCACTGGCTTGAGCCGGACCTTTCACTATAAGGGAGGTATCGTCTCCTTCGTGAAGGAGCTCGCCACCGGGAAGGAGCCGCTATACAAGGATCCCATCTACCTCGCCGATTCAAGACCCGACCGCGCTGTGGAAATTGCTCTACTCTTTACCAATGCCATCGATGAAGAGATCTTCACGTTTGCCAATTGCATCAACACACGTGAGGGAGGAACGCACCTCACCGGCTTCCGTAGCGCCCTTACCCGGGTGATCAATGACTACGCCCGCGAGAAACGCATGCTCACGAAATCCGATGAGAACCTTCCTGGAGAGGCGATCCGGGAGGGGCTCGTGGCCATCGTCTCGGTGAAGCTCCCCTCGCCGGAGTTCGAGGGCCAGACCAAGATGAAGCTCGGCAACCCCTGGGTGAGAACCTACGTTGAAGAGGTTATGCGGGAACAGCTCAACCAATACCTCCTCAAGAACCCGGGGATTGCTCGGACGATCATCGAGAAGTCCATTGCCGCCCACCGGGCGCGTCAGGCGGCGGCCAAGGCCCGGCAGCTCGTGCGCCGAAAGGGGGTGCTCATCTCACTTTCCCTCCCGGGGAAGCTCGCCGACTGCACCAGCGAGGACCCCGCGAAGGCGGAACTATTCATCGTGGAGGGCGATTCGGCAGGGGGGTCAGCCAAACAAGCTCGAGACCGTGTCTTCCAAGCCATTCTCCCCCTGCGGGGGAAGGTTTTGAACGTGGAGAAGGCGGGGCTATCGAAGCTCCTCGATAACCAGGAGCTCCGGGCCATCATCACCGCCCTGGGAACCGGAATCCGCGAGGAATTCGACATCACAAAGCTCCGGTACCACAAGATCGTCCTCCTTACCGATGCTGACATCGATGGAGCTCACATCAGGACCCTTCTTCTCACTTTCTTCTTCCGGAATCTGCGCCCCCTCATCGAGCACGGCCACGTCTATATCGCTCAGCCACCGCTTTACAGTGTCCAGGTGGGCAAGGAACGTACTTACCTGTACTCCGACGAAGAACTCGAGCGCTTCAGGAAGGGGACGAACGGGAGGTACACGGTGCGACGCTTCAAGGGGTTGGGCGAGATGAACCCCCGGGAGCTCTGGGAGACTACTATGAACCCCGAGACCCGGGTCTTGAAGAAAGTTACCATCCGCGATGCCCTTGAGGCGGACGAGATCTTCTCCACCCTCATGGGACCGGACGTCTCCCTTCGCCGCGCGTTCATCCAGGAGAACGCACACCGGGTGGCGGTACTGGATATCTGAGGGGGAGATGTGTTGCCGCACGTGCGTTTATCACGTATAGACTTACTCGGTAGTTTTAACGGAGGAATTTCCTCTGCGTTTAAGAAGCTCTTCCCCTTCCTCTGATATTCAGCCCCTATAATGAACCGATGAGATCTTTTTACATCACGGAGGTGGGTATGCGAAAGATATTGTCTGTAGCGGCGGCTTTCGTCCTCCTCGTCTCTCTGGGCGCGACGGCCCAAGGGCATCTGGGAGTCGGCGGGAGCTTCATGGGAGGGTCTCCCATTTTCGACGCGTTCGCCGAGGTGTTGTTGAGCCCCAACCTGGCTTTCCGCACCACGTTCTCCTACCTGGCTTCCTTCGGCGGAATGACCGCCTTCGAGATAGACCTTACCCTCCTCATCCTCCTGGGGATGGAACAGATGGTCCCTTATTTTGGCGCGGGCGGCGGTGCTATGGTATTGATGGGAGGCGGCGGCGCCATCGGTGCCTTCACCATCAATGCTTTGGCCGGTATCTATTGGCCCCTGGGCGAGAACTTCGGCTTTTACATCCAGGGCCGTTTCCTGGGCTCCATCGCCGGGGGCACGTTCGCCGGTTCCGTGGGACCTGGTGTTGGGCTTTTTATCTCCTTCTGACACGAAGCGCCTCGATAAGTTGTTGGCAGAAGCCGGGGTGGGAACGGCACCCCGGCTTCTTATAACGGGGCTTTCTTGGGATTCCCGCGCGACAAAACCCGGGGATCTCTTCTTCGCCTTGCGGGGGAAGTGCCACGATGGTCACGAGTTTATCCCGGAAGCGATCGCGAGGGGTGCCGCTGCGGTGGTCGGCGAAAGGGAGGTCGGGGATCTCCTCGTCCCCTACATCAGGGTCCCGGACGCCCGAGAGACCTTGGGGAAGATTTCCGCCGCCTTTTACGGCCATCCCACACTGAAACTCATCACCGTTGGTGTCACCGGGACCGACGGGAAGACTTCGGTGGTCCACCTCATCGGGCAGCTTCTTCCTCGCTGTGAAGCCTTGAGCACGGTGCGGGTAGAGCGGGAAGGGCTCTCCTGCGTCACTACCCCGGAGGCCCCGGAAATACAGCGCATCGCTGCCGAGGCCCTCTCGCGCGGCAAGCGTTACTTCGCCCTAGAGGCTTCTTCTATCGGCCTCGTTCAGAAGCGCTTGGTGGGCACTGAGTTCGCAGTGGGAGTCTTCACGAACCTCTCTCGCGAGCACCTTGATTTCCACGGGACGATGGAACGATACCTCGCCGCCAAGTTGGCCCTCTTCCACGTGCTTCCACCGAACGGGTGGGCAGTGGTTAATGTCGGAAGCCCATACGCCGAGCACTTTGCGGCGGCCACCACGGCCCGGCTCCTTACCTATGGTGCTGGAGAGGGTGACGTCCACGCCGAGGAGATAACCGAGCTCCGATGGGCCATCGAATTTACCTTGGTCACCCCGAAGGGGAAGGCCCGCACGCGGGTGCCCTTCCCCGGCCGCCATAACTTGGAGAATGCCCTGGCCGCCGCTGCCGTCGCCCTAGCCCTAGGGCTCCCGCTGTGGGAGATAACCATCGGTCTTCCTCGGGCTACCCTCCCTCCGGGAAGGATGTTTCCGTTCCCCATGATGAACGGAGGTCTTGTGGTCGTCGATTACGCCCATACCCCCCGAGCCTTGGAAGCGGTCCTCTCCGTCCTGCGACCACGCGCCCGAAGGCTGCTCGTCGTTTTCGGGGCGCCTGGCGAATCCGACCCCGGGAAACGTCCCCTCATGGGGAGGGTGGTCGGAGAATACGCCGACTTCGCCCTCGTCACGTCCGACAATCCCAAGGGAGAGGATCCTGCTACGATCGCGAGGGAAGTGGAGCGGGGCCTCGAAGAGGTGCGGGGACGATACGAGATCGAACTCGACCGCAAAAGGGCCATCGAACGAGCGCTGAAGCTGGCGGAGGCCGGAGATATCGTCCTCCTCGCGGGTAAGGGCCACGAGCGCTACCAGCTCATCAAGGAAAGGAAAATTCCTCACTCTGACGTGGATTTTCTCCTCTCCCTGGGGGTCGTGAGTCAATTATAGTCCCTGCGGAAGTTCCACCTTCCCTCCACTGTCCCTCCACACAGACCGGGGATAATGCTGCCCACGCACGTGAATTCTTGGAGGAGGTAATGGAGATGAACCGAAAAGCAACTGCCCTCAATTGGATTATAGGAACGATGTTGTTCCTCCTGCTCGTCGGCGGAGCAGTTGCCTTCGCCCACGGGTACGGAAGGAACAGGGATGAGAGCTACGGACCGGTCGTAGAGCCGCTTCCACAAGAAGTGAAACTGGCCCTGCTCGGTGTCCTAGATGCGGAATATGTGGCTTATGCGGTTTACGACGCCGTGATCTCCAAATATGGGGAGCTGGAACCATATTTCACCTTGAGAGGGGTCGAAGTGCGCCATATCGAGGCACTGAAAAAGCTCCTCCAGCGCTACGGCATCGGTTATCCTGCTGAGAATCCCCACCTCGGTGCGGCCACGTCCTCCGGGACCCTGGAGGAGGCCGCGGCGATGCTGGCACGAAAGACGACCGAGAGGGTCGCGATCTACGAAGAAGCCCTAGAGAAAGCGGAAAATTATCCGGATATCGCCCATGTCCTTTTGATTTTGGAGAGGGTTTCCTTGAAGGCACACCTTCCGGCCTTGGGGTTTGCCGCGAAGAGCGGTGGCGCTTTGAACTCCGATCAGATGGCCCGTCTGGGGTTCGAACGTGGGCACGGTCCGTTCGGAATGAGGGCTGATGGCGACGAGTACTGTCCCATGGAGCACGGGATGATGTGGAGCGGCCGCGGAGGAGAACGTGGTTTCAGTGGCTGGATGGACTGTCACGGGGATGACTAGGATGTCGTCTCGCTGGCATAGGTCAAGGGGCACGGGTACTCCCGTGCCCCATTTTCTTCATGATCAGCGTGAGGACCTCCCTGGCCACCTCCTGGGGGGGACGGGAGGCGTCTATCACCCGGATCCATGGCGGCGGCGAGAGTACCCGCTGGGCCGCGAGCCGGAGCTCCACGACGTCGGGAGGGAACCCAGCGGAAATGAGCCTCTCCCTCCGCAGCTTCTCCGGCGCCTCGAGCCAGATGGCGAGGTCGAAGAGCTCCGGTGGGACATGTGGTGAGGAAAAGAGGAGTGCTCCCTCGATGAGGAGGGCCTCGGTGCCTTTCTCGCGTTCGCGGGAGACGGCCTCGTGGACGCGGGCTATAACGATGGGGTGCACAATATCTTCGAGTCTTTTTTTCATTTCGGGATTGGAAAAGACAAGTACTGCGAGCCTCCGGCGGTCGATAGAACCATCCGGCCGCAGGATCTTTCTTCCGAAGGCTTCGACAATCGCGCTATATGCGGGCCCTCCTGGCACGTAAGAGTCCCGGGCAATTTCGTCACAATCCAAGTGGACAAATCCGGGCCGACAGGCTAGCAGCTGACACACCGTGGATTTCCCGCTTCCCGCCGGCCCAGCTATCCCCACTGCTAACATCTCCCCATATTAGCGGGGGGAGTGCGATGGGCCTAGATCAAGGACAGCTCTCCCGGTACACGGGGGAAGAGCCGCGTCTCGGCAACATGTGGAAGACCACAGACATAGCGCACGAGTCGCTCGATCCCGATACCGAAACCCGCAGAAGGTGGAAGGCCTTTCTCCGCGAGTGCCAACAATCCCTGGAACTGTGCCAAATCCAGGCCTTGGAGTTCGATGCGCTTACGGATCCGCTCGGGGAGGTACTCGCGCTCCCCACCCGAGAGGGCCTCGCCGTACCCCTCGGGATAGAGAAGGTCCATGTCGAGGAGAATGCCGGGACGTTTGGGGTCCTCCCGGTCGTAGAACTCCCGGACATCAATGGGGAAGTCGATGATCCAGACCGGAGTCTCCACCTCCTGAGAAAGCTTCACCTCGAACACTTCGCCGAAACGACGACGTGCCTCATGGTAAGTGAAAGCTGGGAAGGGCCTCTTGGGCACAGGGAGCTCTCTCCCTAAAGCCTCGAGTTCCGCCCAACACTGCTCCTTCACCCGTGAGAGGACGTGCACGAGGAACCGTTCGCCCAGGTCCATGAGCTCCTCGCGGCTGCCGTTCCGGACCTCGAGGTCGAGCTGTACGAATTCCCAAAGGTGTCTTCCCGTTTCCTTCCAGTCCGGAGGTTCCACCCGGATGTTGGGCGAGAAGCTGAAGATCTTCGCACAGACTGATACGGCGGCCTGTTTGTGGAAGATCATGGAGCGAGTGAGGTGCCAGTGGCCGCCGTAAGCCTCGATCACGGCCCGATCGGTGTTATGGCGCAGGGGATCGGTGAGAGGGGCCACGATTACAGGGAGGAGTTCCACGAACCCCTCGTTCTGCAGGAACTCCCGTGCAGCCCAGATGACCTCGCTTCCCACTTTGAGGATCGCTGCTTTCCTTTCACGCTCTCTGTCACTCACGAACATGATTACCCCCCTTGAGCGAAACTTGAAGGAAAAGGACCACCCCTCGACCGAGGGGACCTACGCTCGGGGAAACGTGCTCAGATGAGTTCGTTCAGTTCACGCCCCGTGGGGGGCGTTATTGGCGGGGCCCAAGGGGGAAGAATTCTTCAGCAGGAAAACATAGTCCTTCATACTCATCACCCCGCCAGTTGAGATCGACCACATTATAGGAACTGTTACAAGACTGGACAAGTGCTGCCGCGGATGGAGGAAGCCCGCGGGAGTTCCCCGAGAAAATCAAGTTGCGGAACGTTAACGCCTCGGCCCTTCTCTTCGCGAGTTCTCGTGACGCTCCTTCAGGGGCCCCGTACCAGGCAGTCTCGGAGAACTGCTGTGTGTCCACGCTTATCTCCGTTGCCCAAGGCGCGAGCTCGGACAGGATCTCGGAGGACGAGGCGACGATCGAGTTCGCAAGGTGGCGTAAGGGGAAGCCCGTTAGAGGCCCGGGCTTACTGGTGTGGGACGAACATCTGGGCCTGTGTCCACGCCGCACGCTCATCGCCGGGGCTCCCTCTAGGCGTGGTCCAGGACGGTGGACTGCCATCAAGGGGGTTGACCACCCCTTAAAAGGTGGAGGAGCACAGAGGGCGGGAATCGAGCACCTGTGAGGCAGGTTACTTTTTTCACGGAAGCCACCGGCGCATATATCGCCGGATAGGGAAAGGAGAAAGGATGGGACTGAAGTTCAGTCCAACCTCTCCTCACGGATGGAGAAGTTCTCGGTGGTATTTCAATCCAAGAGTGGAAAAGAGGCCTACCTCGTGTGTGGGTGTGCATCCTTGGGCGGGTCGAGAGGCCCTAGGGAGGTTTCACCGAAGTGGCGTGTACTACGACCAAAGTGCCCTCGATGATATACATGGCACCGAGATTCGACTCGCGCAGCGTTTTTTCCTCCCCCAGCAAAAGGCCTCGCCGAAGATCACTTGATAGCCCTTTCCGGCGAGTTTGTCGTTAGCGCATCTAGATGGGGCAAGCCCGATGTTTGAGGGAGCCGTTTCCAAGATGTTCTCGAATGGGCCACCGCCGGATTCAGCCCTTCGTTATCCCCGACGACCTCTTGGGGATGCTGGACCAGGAAATGGGACCCCATGACCGCTGGTCCCGCAGGAATTACGACCATTTGGTCAGTCTTAATTCATCTCTGCCGGGAAGCCCCGTTGCGGATACACTCTCGATTGCCCTCGAGTTTTGAGAAGGTGGTCCTCTGTGGGTGTGATGTGTGCCACGGACCACTGGAAGAGATTTGCTTATGATAGAACTTTGCCATAAAAAAGATTGAGTTTTCGTGAGCTTTGCCGAGGAGGGGGAAAGATGAAGATGAAAAGAGGTTCGATCCTCTTATTCGCCTTCCTTCTAGGGGGCATGTGTGGAGCCGTGGAGCTCGTGCGCTTCGAGAGCACAGGGAACTTTGCCGGGGGGATGTACTGGCTCGAAGACGTAAAGCTACACCACAAAGCGGTGTGGGAATTTGTGGGTGTGCCGCAGGGAGTGATCACGTTGCGGCTCGAGGCGTTTGCGCAGGTTGAATGTCGCAAGATACGTGATAACCGAGTTTATCTCAGGCTTTTCTATCGTGCTCCCACCGATAAGAGGTGGGAGGCAACGGACATTGCCCTCGGGCCAGCCGGCGAAGCACGTGGAGGCCTCTTGCCTCTGGTGGGCGAAGTTTCGTTCTCATGGCTCGAAGGAAAATCGTTAGAAGTGATGATAAAGCGTACATATTCTTGTGATCCTCACATCGGTATCGGTAGGGAGAGCTTGAGCTTCCCTGCCAAGGCACCCAAGGTCGTTCCCGTTCCGTCGCCTCCTCCCCCGGCCCCCACACCCACCCCGCCGCCCCCGCCTCCCGCGCCTTGTTATGAGATTCCCGGAGCCATATGTTTCCCCGATGGTGAAGCCTTAAAAGCGGCTTACGGGATCGAGGTGCCAGAAGTGCCTATCGAGGAAAGAACGCTCCTTCCCGAGACCGCGAGCCCTCAGGAAGCGTACGTCCTTGGCCCTGGGCACTATTGGGGCGTATTGGGTGGAGAGCTCGAGCCCGGAGGTGTGCCGGACACACAAGATTGGTACAAGATTCCGCTCGAGCCCGGCAAGGCTGCGGTGGTTTATATCGAACACATTGGCCTCTGGGACTATGAAGTCTTTATTTACGACATCTGCGGACACTATCAAGAGCAAACTGCACGGGAAGTGAATTACTGTCTCATTCCCTATACTGAAGATGTCCAGACCTATCTCTTGCGGGTTTTCCGCCGTAAAGGCGCTGGGGAGTACCTCATTTCTGTGTTCTACGTGGACCTTTGCAAACAGTGAGGGTAGAAGCTTATTCTTGAACACGTCGAGCAGAGCAGTACTTTATTGATTGGTCACCGGCCCATGGATAGGATGCCTCACTGGTTCATCCCGACCTGGGATATGAACTCATCCGCTTACGTTATGAAAATGTTCTACCCCCTCGATCTAGGATTCGTACGTGAGAAAGAAATCGAATGGTGGAGATCTTCCTCAAAGTTTCCACATCTCCGTAAGTTCGAGCCCATGAGATCGACGGGGTATCCCTTCGTCTCAATTGTGTTGCAAACGGTTGAATCTTCTGATGAAATTTAAACTGCGTTTCTGTCGGGATGAGAATTCAGTTGAGAATAACGAGCGTTGCGGAATTTATGGCCGTATACAAAGTCGAGACAATGCTCCGATCACGGTTTACTTACTTGGCCGACCGAGGGTTTCCCGGTATCCTCATTCCTCCGAGAGTGCGCTTCAAATAACAAAGGGAGGCAGTAGTTTGAGAGAAAAAGGAAACAAAAGTACATTCCTCATGAATCCCGTTTGTCACATTGCCTTCGCGCAGATATCGGAGTGATTGCTCCGGAAGAACAAGAGGTGATGAGATGATAACTTTGAAGCTTGATGGACAAGAAGTGCAGGCTAGAAAAGGCCAGACAATCCTCGAGGTCGCGATGGAGAACGGGATCAGGATCCCCACCCTCTGCTATCTAGAGGGTCTCTCCCCCAAAGGAACCTGCAGGCTTTGTTTGGTGGAGGTGACCAATTGGAACGGGAAACTTGTCCCAGCCTGCGTCACTCCCGTGGAGGAGGGATTGGAAGTAATTACTCGTAGCGAACGCTTGGACCAAATCCGGCGCACAATTCTCGAGATGCTTTTCCTCGAACGAAACCACATTTGTTCCTTCTGTGTCTCAAACGGCCACTGCGAACTCCAAGACCTCGCGGTGGAGCTGGGAATGGACCACGTGACGTTTCCCTACCGCTATCCCGGACTCGACATGGACTTGAGCCACGAGGGGTTTGGGCTCGACCACAACCGTTGTGTCGTCTGCAGCCGATGTATACGCGCCTGTTCCGAAGTGGAAGGTGCTTTTACTTGGGGGTTTCAGGGGCGTGGGGTCGGTACCATGGTGGCCATCGACCTGGGCGTCCCATGGGGCCTCTCCGAAACCTGTACATCCTGCGGCAAGTGTGTTCAGGCTTGCCCCACCGGGGCTCTATTCGAGAAGGGTGTTGCTACCGCGGCCCAACTGAAGAGCCCGGAGATCATCCGGGAAGTTACGGAAAGGAGGCCCCGTGTCTTCTAAGGTGCGCGTGGCCACTATGTGGTTCTCCGGTTGCTCCGGCTGCCATATGGCGTTCTTGGACCTGGATGAGCGCTTAATAGAGCTCAGAGAACTCGCCGAGATCGTCTATTCACCTATCGTGGACCTCAAGGAAATCCCCAACGGGATCGACGTCGCGCTCATTGAGGGTACGGTGAACACCACGGAGCAGCTCGAGCACCTCCGGGAGATCCGGAGGAAGGCGAAGTTTGTAGTAGCTTTCGGAGACTGCGCTATTACGGGGAACGTCCCCTCCATCAGAAATCCCGGTCCTCGGGATGAAATGCTCCAGGCGGTTTACGGAGATGGCCACCTGCCCGGGCTCAAAGAGGGGGTGGTCCCGGCCATACTTCCCGACGCGCTCCCCCTCCAGGCCTACGTGAGGGTGGACTATTACATCCCCGGGTGTCCGCCCGATGCCGACCGCATTTGGAAATTCATCGTGACCCTGATCAAAGAAGGGGAGCCGCGCTTGGAGGGCGAGGAGATACGCTTCGGCTAAAAAGGAGAGGAGATGGAAAGGTTAAGGAAAATCCCGGTGACACGCATCGAAGGCCATGGCCTCATAACGATCAAGCTCGATGAAGACGGAAAGGTGAAGGAAGCGAAGTTCCATGTAACCGAGGTCCGGGGGTTCGAGTACTTCTGTCGCGGACGGACCGTGTGGGAAATGCCAGGGCTCACGGCACGAATCTGTGGCATCTGTCCCGTGTCACACCTTCTCTGCTCCGCCAAGGCTGGGGATGCCATCCTGGCGGCCAAGGTCCCGGAAGCTGCACACAAGCTCCGCCGGCTCATGAACCTGGGCCAGATCATCCAGTCCCACGCGCTCTCCTTCTTCCACCTCTCGGGGGCAGATCTCTTCCTGGGGTGGGATGAGGACCCCGCTGTGAGGAACGTTTTCGGTCTCATGGAGCGGTACCCCGAGCTCGCCCGAGACGGGATCAAGCTCCGGGCTTTCGGCCAACGGGTGATCGAGCTCCTGGGAGGACGGAGGATCCACCCCGCTTGGGCAGTCCCGGGCGGGGTGGAGTACCCGCTGGACGAGGAACGGCGGGACGAGATAAGTGAGGGCCTTCCGGAGGCGAAACGGATCATCGAGCGGACCCTCTCTCTCTTCGAGGAGAACCTCCCCCGTTGGCGAGAGGAGATAGAGACCTTCGGGAACTTCCCGAGCCTCTTCATGTCACTGGTGGCAGAGGATGGGACCTGGGAGCATTACGCGGGCGCGATCCGCTTCGTGGACGCTGAAGGGGAGGTAATCGCCGACGGGCTCTCCCCAGCCCGTTACCTCGACTACATCGCCGAGGCGGTGGAGCCCTGGAGCTTCCTCAAGTTCCCCTATTACAAGGAGCACGGGTATCCGGAGGGGGTGTACCGGGTGGGGCCCCTCGCGCGTCTGAACACGTGCGAGCGTATGGGGACTCCGCTCGCAGATGAAGCCTTGAAGCGTTTCCGTACGTCCGCCGGGGGCAAGGTTGTAACCTCTTCCTTCCTCTATCACTACGCCCGCCTCATCGAGATCCTGGGGTGCATTGAACGTATCGAGCGCATGATGGACGACCCAGACCTCCTCTCCCCGCGTGTCCGGGCCGACGCCGGGATAAACGAGCTCGAGGGAGTAGGTGTGCACGAGGCGCCCCGGGGGACTCTCTTCCACCACTACCGCGTGGACGAAGATGGCGTGATCCAATGGGTGAACTTCATCATCTCCACGGGACACAACAACATGGCCATGAACCGCACCGTGCAGCAGATTGCGGCCCACTACTTACAGGGAGGTGATTTGAGCGAGGGGCTCATCAATCGCTTGGAGGGCGGAATTCGTGCCTACGATCCCTGTCTCTCCTGTTCGGTACACGCCACGGGCCGGATGCCCCTCGTAGTGAAACTCATCGGCCCTGATGGGAAGATCATTCGGGAAAGGAGCCTCCAGTGAGGGAAGGACGGATATTGCTCGCGAGACGCGTCAACCGCCAAGAGATAGTGAGGAAATTTCCGCGGCGAGAGGACCAACTTCTCCCACTTCTTCATGCCTTACAACGGGCCAATCCTCAGAATTACCTCACCCCGGACGATCTACGGGCGGCGGCAGAACACTTACGCCTCCCCCTCGCTGCTGTCTACGATGCTGTGACCTTCTATTCCATGTTCTCCCTCTTCCCCCGAGGGAGGCACATTATCCGCGTCTGTCGTTCCCCCACCTGCCATCTCCTTGGCGCCATCCCTCTCATCGAAGCCCTTGAGCGGGAGCTCGGCATCCGGATCGGAGAGACGACCCCCGACGGCTTCTTCACGCTGGAGGCCGTGAGTTGTCTCGGGCTTTGTGACCGAGCCCCAGCACTGATGATCGACGGGGAGTCTTTCGGCCCGCTGGCCCCGAAGGATGTGAGAGAGCTCCTCACGCAGTATCGGGAGGTCAAGCGATGAAGGCTTTCGCCGAAAAGAAGGTGCTCCTCAGCAATGTGGGTGCCATCGACCCCGAGCGGATCGAGGATTACCTTGACCGTGGAGGGTACGAGGGCTTGAGGGCAGCGTTGAAGCGCTCCCCGGCGGAGGTGGTGGGGGAAATTAAAGAGTCCCGCCTCCGCGGCCGGGGTGGAGCTGGTTTCCCCACGGGGCTCAAATGGGAACTCGTCCTCAAATCTCGGGCCAAGACCCGCTACGTCGTCTGCAACGCAGACGAGGGGGAGCCCGGCACTTTCAAGGACAGGGTCCTTATGGAGGGCGATCCCCACCGCCTCATCGAGGGGATGACGATCTGCGGCTATGCCGTGGGGGCGAAGCGAGGCTTTATCTACGTGCGCGGCGAGTATGCCCTCTCCATTCGCCGCTTGGAGCGGGCCATCTCCCAGGCGCGGCAGCGGGGGCTCCTGGGTCGGAAGATCCTGGGGAGCGATTTCTCCTTCGACCTGGAGGTCCGCGCCGGGGCCGGCGCATACGTCTGTGGGGAGGAAACTGCACTCTTGGAGTCCTTGGAAGGAAAACGTGGCTGGCCCAGGATTCGGCCCCCCTTCCCCGTCGATTACGGCTTCCGTGGGAAACCCACGGTGGTGAACAACGTAGAGACTTTGGCTAACGTTCCCGAGATCATGTGCCGCGGGGCCGCGTGGTATCGGACCCTCGGGACTGGGGACTCTCCGGGGACGAAGCTCTACCCCCTCTCAGGAGCGTTGAATCGCCCCAGGCTTGTGGAGGCGGAAATGGGAGTACCTCTCCGGACTCTAATCTATGATTTTGGGGGTGGTCTCCCAGGGGGAAGGGAACTGAAGGGGGTCCTGGTGGGCGGCGCCGCCGGGGCCTTCCTCGCACCGGAGGAACTGGACGTTCCCATGGACTTCAAGTCCCTTTGGGAAATCGGTGCGGGGCTCGGATCTGGGGCAGTCCTGGTTTTCGACGAAACCGCCTGTGTGATCGATGTCCTATGGTCAGTGCTTTCGTTCTTCGCCCATGAGGCCTGCGGTCAATGTACACCGTGCCGGGTGGGCACCGTAATCCTCCTCTCTCTCCTCGAAAAAGTGCAAAATGGGAGCGGGGATCCCGCGGTTTTGGAGAAGATGCTCAAGGTGACGCACCTCATGAAGGTTGCATCCCTCTGCCCCTTGGGGCAATCTGTAAGGCTCCCGGTGGAGACGGCGTTGGAAAAGTTTCGCAGGGAGTTCGAATCTCATCTAAAAGAAGGCCCTTGCCCACAATGTAAGGCCACGACGGAGGTACACGCTTGAAGATCACATTCGCCGGGGCAGCGCAGACCGTAACCGGTTCTTGTTTCCATGTCGAAACGGACACCACGGAGTTTTTGGTGGACTGTGGCATGTTCCAGGGGCTCCCAGAACTCGAGGAGCGCAACCGTACCCCCTTCCCCTTTGACCCGCAGGACGTGCGCCGACTTCTCCTAACCCACGGGCATCTCGACCACCTGGGCCTCATCCCGCGGCTCGTGCGCGAGGGCTTCCGGGGAAGGATCGTGGCCACCGTGCCCACCCGGGATATCGCCCACATCATGCTCATGGACGCTGCCCGCATCCAGGAGGATGGTGAGGGCGAGGAGCCCCTTTATACCACTGAGGATGCGTTCCTTGCTTTGGACCGCATGGATCGGCTCCTCGAATACGGGCAACACTACCGCATGGCCCCTAAGGTGGAGATCACTTTTATGGACGCTGGCCACATCTTGGGAGCAGCGTTCATCGTATTGAAGGCCGAGGGGAAGACAGTGGTCTTCTCCGGGGACCTAGGAAACCGGGGGAAGCCGTTGGTTGAAGATCCCGCGTATCCACCCAAGGCGGACGTACTGATCCTCGAGTCCACCTACGGTGACCGTACCCATCGACCCATATCCGAATCTATCGAGGAACTGAGGCAAGTGATCCTGCACACCTTCGAAGCCGGGGGCAACGTGATCATCCCCTCCTTCGCCCTGGAGCGGACGCAGGAGGTACTTTACATTTTATACCGCCTCTGGAGGGAGCGGAAGATCCCCAAATGCGAGATATATCTCGACTCGCCTTTGGCTACAGCCGCGACGAGGATATTCGAGAAGCATTCCGGTCGCTTCCCCGAGCCCGCGCGGCGCATTTTCAGGAAAAAACGCAATCCCTTCGCATTCGAACTTCTGCGGTACACCTTGACGCGGCGGGCCTCGAAGAAGATCCCGAGCGACCTGGGTGGGGCGATCATTATTGCCGGAAGCGGTATGTGCACCGGAGGACGCATCCTCTACCATCTGAAAGCGAACCTTCCCCGGCCGGAGTCCTCCATCGTGTTCGTGGGGTATCAGGCGGAGGGGACGCTGGGGCGTCAGATCCTGGACGGCGCGGAACGCGTAGAGATCATGGGCTCCATCGTGCCCGTACGGGCGAATATTGTGCGTATCGAGGGGTTGTCCGCCCACGCCGACCAGGGGATTTTGGTGGACTGGGCGTTACATGCCGATCCAAACCTGATCTTCCTCGTACACGGGGAGGAACGAGCCCTTACAGCCTTGGCTGAGAGGTTCACCGTCCATGGCTATCCCGTCCACATCCCGACTTGGCACGAGACAGTGGATGTTTGAGGTGCTCTCGGCCCTGAAGCCATAACTCTCTTAATCGCGCCGCAGATGCTTCCGTGCTTGACATCAGCGAGGGAACGCGTTAGAGTGAGATTTGTGCAGGACCGCGTAGTGCCAAAGTGGCCGTTGGGGTGTTCCCCCAACGCAGTAAGGCACAGAAGCAGGTCCGAAAAATTGAGCAGGAAAGGAGGGGAGCAGTCCAATGGCCACCGGAAAAGTTAAATGGTTCGATCAGGCAAAGGGTTACGGCTTCATCGAGCAGGATGGGGGTCCTGACGTCTTCGTCCATTTCTCCGCCATCAACATGCCCGGATTCAAGACCTTGCGCGAAGGCCAGGTGGTGGAGTTCGAGATCGAGGAAACTCCCAAGGGACCACAGGCCAAGAACGTGATCCCCCACTGAGGGGAATTCAAACCGAAAAAGCAAAGAGGCCCCGCAAATGCGGGGCTTCTTTCTCTGAATCTCTGATATTTATCTCGCCACGAATCTCGGCTTTTTTCTTCCCACGGCCGCAAGACTTGAATACGTAGTACGAGTCCCGAACACGATGCACACAATGATGAGCCATACCCGAATTTAATATCAACTTTTCCTATGCATTTTACAATTTCCAAAAAAATCTTCGTCTTCCCACATACTCTCGTAGAATCCAACCGGTGAAAATCACGGTTTACGGTTACTTCGGCAGGGGGAACCTCGGCGATGAGGCCCTAGCGTCCGTGTGGGAGAAAAGACTTTCGACACTCGGCTTGGTGAGGATCCTCTCCCCTCCGCGGTTTCCCCGGGGAGAGGTCGTTGTCTTCACGGGGGAACCGCTTCAGGACCGAACGTCGCTTCACTCCCTTCTCTTCTACGCTGCGGCCATCCGAGGCGCAGCGCGCTGTGGGCACGCGATCCTCGGGGCGGTGGGTGTGGACGTGCATTTGTGGATCTCGCGGTACCTCCTCCCCAAGATTCTGCGCGATGTAGATTACATTTCAGTGCGGGATCCCCGCTCCCAAATGGCCTTGTCCACCCTCGGAATCGCAGCTCGAGAGGCTCGGGATGCCGCGTTCCTCCTCCCCGCCCCTATCGGGCATCACAATGGGCCGGTGCTTTTGAACCTCGTCCCCTCGTTGCCAGCGGTTGTGCAAAAGGAGGCCTGGGAGTTCTCCCGGGTGGTGGCCGGGGAGCTCGGACGAAAGCTCCACGGGCTCGTGATGGCCCGGGGAGAGGACGAGCGGGCCCTCCGGGGCCTGGAAGATACCCTCGTTCCTCGCTCGGTGGAGGAAGCGCTGGAACTCATCTCGGGGGCGGCGCTCCTCATCGGGGCCAGGCTCCATGCGCTGGAGTTCGCCCTCCTCTGTGGCACGCCATTCGTGGCGGTGCCGTATGCCGCCAAGGTGGAGTCGTTCCTACAGCTCGTGGAGCGTGACCTTCCCGAAGAGATCCCCCGGATCCCGGGGGAACCGCCGAGAGAGGTCCTCGAGCTCCTCACGTCCGCGAGTTACATTGAGGGACTGGCGCGGGCCCGGGGGAAGATCCGTCGGGAAGCTGAGGAAGGAGCAAGGGATGTCGTCCACCTCGTCCGCGAAATGGCATGAGCCGGTGATGGTGGCTGGGGTCCTACGATTTCTGGATCCAGGACCGGGGAAGCTTATCGTGGACGCCACCGTGGGGACAGGTGGCCACTCTGAAGCGATCCTCGCACGGGGAGCAAAACTCATCGGGATAGACCGCGATCCTCTGGTTCTGGAGCTCGCCCGGGAGAGGCTCTCCCGTTTTGGAGAACGGGCCTGCCTTGCACACGGGAACTTTCAGGATCTGGAGAAGATCCTCTCCGGACTCGGCGTTGAGGCCGTGGACGGAGTTCTCCTCGATCTAGGGGTGTCCTCGTTCCAGCTTGAGGGTCCCGAGCGTGGCTTTAGTTTTCTGCGGGAGGGTCCCCTGGACATGCGTATGGATCCGGCACAACCGCTCTCCGCTCGCGAGATCGTGAACCACTGGCCGGAACGGGAGATCGCTCGGGTGCTGCGAGAATACGGCGAGGAGCGTTACGCGCGGCGGATTGCCCGAGCCATCGTGAGGGCGCGCCCCATCGAGACCACGACCCAGCTCGCGGAGCTCGTGACTCGCTGCTATCCCCCTGGGCGCCATCGTATCCACCCTGCCACACGCACCTTCCAAGCACTGCGAATCGCGGTGAACGATGAATTGTCCGCTCTACGCAAGGGCCTCCTTGCAGCGCTAAAGGTGCTCAAACCCGGTGGAGTGCTGGTGGCGATCTCCTTCCATTCTCTTGAGGACCGGATAGTGAAGCACGCTTTCCGTCAGCGCTGGATCGCCGGCGAGGTGGAGATTCTGACGAAAAAGCCTCTAATGCCCTCGGAAGGGGAGATCGCAAGAAATCCCCGGTCCCGCTCGGCTAAGCTCCGTGCCGCCCGCAAAATCTCCGGTGGGTAATATACAGTACACGAGCGACTTCGCGGGATGTTGTGTCCAAGAAGCGGTCTTCTTCCATTCGGCAAAAGTTCGGCCGTATAGGTAGCCGCTGTCTTCGAACGAGGGGACGAGGCGCCTTAAGCTTCCCATTGATGTATGAGCCCTTTTTCGATGAGGGAGTTCGTTGGCAGAGATATGCTGCAGCGGCGGCCGTCATCCTGATGGTCGCGGGGTTGGTGTTTCTCTACCTGTGGCTGAACTCGAAGGTAATCATCTTGCGCCGAGATCTGTCCACACTTTCCTTCGAGATCCAGGACTTGGAAAAGGAGGTCCTTTCGCTGGAATACCGTGTGAGCAAGATATTCTCCCCGGAACGACTGGAGGAGAAGGCGCGGGAATTCGGAATGGTGCCTCTGTCCGAAGACCACATCATACGTTTGCAGGTAGATGTGGAGGGAGACCGCGATTAGACGTGCTACATTCGTCTTCGTCCTTCTGGGGGTTGGGACCCTGGCGGTCGTCGCCAGGCTCTTCCAAATCCAGGTAGCCGAACACACTCACTGGGCCGAGCTCGCTCGTGAGATTCAGGAAGAAGTGGTGGAGCTTCCCGCACAACGAGGGACGATCTACGATCGAAATGGTTTGCCCCTGGCTTACGATGTCCCCGCCTACGACATCGCCCTGGACAATTACCACATGACAAAACCTGAGCTTCTTGTGAACTTACTGGTGGAAACCTTGGGAATCGCCGCCGATGAAGCCGCACAGATTGTCTACCATGAAGGTTACTTCACCTGGGTCAAACGCCGCGCGGACCGAAGCGAGGGTGACGAGCTCAAACGCAGGGCCGCGGAGCTCGGGATAAAGGGGCTCATGTTCTTCGATACTTGGAGGCGGGCCTACCCTCAAGGGCCATACGCGCTGGAAGTCTTGGGATTTGTCGGGATTGACGGGGTGGGTCTGGAGGGGCTCGAATACCTCTTCGACGGGGAGCTCAGGGGGAAGCCCCGGATCCTGCGGCTCGTGCGTGGCCGCGACGGCATGGTCTATGAGTACTGGGTGGAAGATCCTGGGGAAAAGGGGCGGGATCTCTACCTCACCCTCGACGCTCGGATCCAGCGAATCTGTGCAGAAGAGCTCGACCAGGGCGTTGAACAATTTAAAGCAAGACGTAGCCTCGCAGTGGTGATGGATCCCCGAACCGGGGAGATCCTGGCATTGGCCCAATCGCCGCGGGCCGACCCTGAGAACCCTGATCCTGCACTGTTGCATCCATGGGCGATCACTGACCCCTTCGAGCCCGGCTCCACCTTCAAGGCGCTGGTGGGCACAGCCGCCCTGGATTTGGGGCTTGTCACCCCGGAAGAAACTTTTAACGGTAACTCGCCTATCGTCGTGGACGGCATCCCCATTAGGAACGCTTTGGAAAAATCTTATGGACTCGTCACTTTCTCCCGAGGGATTACACAATCAATAAACACGGTACTCGTTCAAGTTGCGCTGCGCTTGGGTGTGGAGCGTATATGGGAGTATTTGAGGCGATTCGGCATAGGTGAGCTCACGGGCGTTGAGCTACCTGGCGAGGCGTCCGGTACCTTGCGGCCACCAGAGGAGTGGACCCGGGTGGACCTCGCTACCGCGTCTTTCGGCCAAGGGGTATCGGTGAATAGCTTGCAACTCGCCCGGGCCTTCTGTGCGATTGCTGCCAAAGGTCTTCTTCCCAAAATCCACCTCTTACGTGGGAACAGCGGTCCCAAACGGCAGGTGGCCTCGGCGGAGGCTTGCTTAGCCATGCGGAAAATGTTGCGGCTAGCCGTGAAGTATCCGCGTGCTACGGGAAGTGCGGCGGAAGTTCCTGGCTTCGGAGTGGCGGGAAAATCCGGCACTGCCCAGAAAGCGCTCCCCGGTGGGGGATATTCCCAGGAGAGAGTAATGGGTGCCATGGTTGCCTTTTTTCCCTGGAAAGAACCGGAGTACTTGATCCTCGTCGTCTATGATGAACCCCATGTCTGGCCGAACTGGGGCGGCTCCACCGCCGGACCCACCGTGAAATGGATCATCGAGGAGATGTACCGCCAGGGTCTCATCAGTCCCTATCCAGAAGCCGACGATGGTCTTTGAGTACATCTATGCGAAATCTACCAGCTATCCACGGTGTCACCTGACAAATATCCAGGAGAGAAGAGATATTTTCACAATGTGCATGTGGGCAATGGGCCTTCTCTTGGTTATGGCCACACTCCCGAAAGTAACTGCGAAATGTCCGCCACTTCGGCCTTTTCCCAGCGGTGCTACATGCGTGACCTGGATCCCCTTTGGAGGCGGCCGCGGTGGAGAGGTGCCCGGGGCGGATTAATCCGGTGGAGTCGGGCTCCTTCGCGGTCTACATTGCGATCCTTATTTGGTCCGGGGCTGGTCAAGGTGTCGTTTTGCCTTTCCCGGTTGTGGAAGGATCCCCATATCAGTCGAGTGGCGTTTACGGCCATAGAGGTTTCGATCCTCTCAAAGCATCGCGTGATGCGATATGCTTCTTGCGTGGAGAGCCTGCGGATGTACATGGATCCCCGCATCTCCGTCCACCTTCCCTGCCCCCACCTTCCCGTGGGACTGATCGGGTTGTCAAAAGGGGAAACACTGCCATGGAGGTTCTGGGACATTTGGGAATGAGGTGCAGGTGATTGGTACGTGGACCGGAATCACCCGGCCAGAATGTAATTCACCACGTGAATTTCGGCTCTCTTGGTCAAACCCTCTCCTCCGGCTCACCCCTCTTGCCGGCTGATCCCAGCGAAGTCGAATGTGATGTAGATTACACTTCTTTGTGCGGGGACCTGGGGGCGTTCTCCTGCGGCTGGGGACCTGGGGACGCGGCGCGGGGTACCCTCTACCACGATCTCGACGGAAGCGGCTCCCATGATCGGGGGACTATATAGTCGACGCCTACCACAGCGTCTTCGCCGGCGGGGAGAAAGGGGGGTTTACTCCACTGCAGTACCGGAAGCGGTGGTGGTCAAAAGCCTTTGTCGCTCGCGGAAAAATCATCGGTTTTCAAGGTGCATTATCGGGGGGAGGCGATATTGAGCCTCTTCACCATCCCGGTAATCGTGGCACTGCTGACACTGCTCCGGGACGGAACGACCGGCATCGCGGCTTGGTCCGCCGGGTGTGGCTTACTGGAAGCAGCACTCCTGACGGTGGACATCGCCTACGAGGGGGTGGAAGGCCCCCGAGTGCCAAAAGCCTTTGCCCGAGCTCCGCAGCGGACGCAGGAGACGATCATCGCCCTTGGCTTGCCCCATATCGATCCATGTTTCCTCGCGTGGGAGTTCATGGGTGGACCACTGGCGGAGCTCAACATCGAGCTCTCCGGAGTGGGTTGGTCCCGCGGGAGTGGCCGGCATGGGCATCCTCGCGGCCTCCTTTTGGTGGCCACGTTCGCCGGAGTAGGGCTCCGGCGGCCCTGTCTGATAGACGCGGCGGCGGGGCTTGGGGGTTTGTCATCGGGCCCGCGTGGGCCATCTGGATGGGGTTTGTCCTCTCCACTGCCGCATGGAGCTAGATATGAATTAGAATAAGGGTAGAAAGGAGCGGGAGATGCGTATGGTAGATCTCATCGAGAAGAAACGCGATGGAATTGCCTTAACCGAGGGCGAAATCCGCTGGATGATCGAGCGATACGTGGCCGGCGAGATCCCGGATTACCAGATGTCCGCCTTCCTCATGGCGGTCTACTTTCGCGGGATGACCGAGGAGGAAATGGTGGCCTTCACCGCTGCCATGGCCGAGAGCGGCGAGACGGTGGACCTCACCGAGGTCCCTGGGGTCAAGGTGGACAAACACTCCACCGGCGGCGTGGGAGACACCGTGACGTTGATCCTCGTCCCCCTCATGGGGGCGGCGGGGTACGTGGTGGCGAAGTTGTCCGGCCGGGCCCTGGGCCATACGGGGGGAACTATCGATAAGTTCGAGTCCATCCCCGGTGTGCATACTGACCTCTCGCCACGGGAGATCATCGACCAGGCAAAGCGGATCGGGGTCGTGATCGCCGAGCACACCCAGGACGTTGCACCGGCAGATAAGCTCCTCTACGAACTCCGCGATGTTACCGGGACGGTTCCCTCCCTCCCTCTGATCGTGGGCTCCGTGCTCTCAAAGAAGATCGCTGGCGGGGCGGACCTCATCGTCCTGGACGTTAAGTGCGGCGATGGTGCCTTCATGCAGAGCTTTCCGGAGGCGAAGGGACTCGCCGAGTCCCTGGTGCGGGTAGGAAACGAGCTCGGGAAACGGTTCTCGGCCCTGGTCACTGCCATGGACCAGCCCTTGGGGAGGATGGCGGGGAACGCGCTGGAGGTGAGACAGGCGATCGAGGTTCTCCGGGGTGGGGGACCGGAAGACCTCCGCGAAGTGACCCTCGCCCTGGGGGCGGAACTCCTTCTCCTCGCCGGTGAGGAGGGCGACGAGGTGACGGCCCGGAGAAAGCTTGTGAGGCTCCTCGATGAGGGCGTCGCGTGGGAGAAATTTTTGGAACTAGTCGCCGCCCAAGGCGGAGATACCCAGTGTGTGGAGGACCCCGCGAGGCTCCCCCGGGCGAGGGAGGTCGTCGAAGTGCGGGCACCGCGTGCGGGGTACGTGCGGAGGCTCTCCGCGCGCCAGGTCGGGGTCGCCGCCGGGTTGCTCGGGGCCGGCCGTGAGGTGAAGGGGCAGGAGGTGGACCCCGCCGCCGGGGTGGAGCTCCTAGCCAAGGTGGGCGACGCGGTGGACGAGGGTGCCGTCCTCGCCCGGCTGCATCTCGGGGAGCGGGCCCGGCCGGAGGAGGCGAGACGACTCGTGGCCGGGGCCTTCGAGATCGGCGACGAGCCCCTCACGCCGGGGAAATTGATCCTCGCTCGCGTGCGCTGATCGCCCGGGGAAGGGATGGAACCGGAGATCCTCTCGTTCGCTGGCCCCGATGGCCTCCCCTTGCAGGGCTTCCTTTGGCGGTCCGCGGGGAAGAAACTCCTCCTCATCGTCCACGGCTACGGGGAACACGCCCGCCGCTACCTAAAATTCGGTGGGTGACTCGCGGAGTGCGGGTGGAGTGTGGCCGCCTTCGACCTCCGTGGCCACGGAGAGAGCGGGGGGACGTGCCATATCTCCTCCTTCCGGCAGTATTTCGATGACCTCGATGCCTTCCAGGATAAGGTCTCGCAGGCGCTTCGGGCCGAGATCACCGTGGTCCTCGGCCAGAGCCTCGGCGGCCTGATTGTCGCCCGATACTTGCAGGAGGGCACCGTGGGGATCGCCGCCGCGGTGCTGAGCTCCCCCGCCCTGGGGTTTGCGCTCCATATCCCCTGGTGGAAGCAAGCCTTGGCGCACGTAATTTCGTCGCTCGTTCCCTGTGCTCTCTCCCAAGCGGGATAGATCCCGAGCCCTTGAGCCACTCCGGGGGTCGTAGCAGCGTATCGGGGGGATCACCTAGTGCACCGGATGGTCACGGCCCGGTGGTTAGTGGAGACACTCGCCACCCAACGCGATGCCCTGGGGAGGGCGGTGCGCGTGCGGCTCCTCGTCATCGTAGGGGAAGGGGACCGCATGGTTTCCCATGATGCCATCGAAGTTTTCTATATACAATCTGGCAGCGAGCGAAGAGATCTGAAGGTCTACCGCGGTTTCTACCACGAGCCCCTGAACGAGGTCGGCCGTGAGCGCGTTTGGTCGGATATCCTCGACTGGCTCGAGTCCCTTTAAACGTCAACTCGTCGCCGTCTTGCACATCTCAAGCGAGGGACGGAAGATCGAGGACGATGCGAAAGGTATTCGCCGTCGCGGCGCGATTCTATCAGCTCTTCGTCTCGCCGCTTCTTCCGAAACAGTGCCGGTTTCACCCCACGTGCTCAGAGTACGCCCGTCAGGCAGTGCTCAGGCACGGGGTGATCCGGGGCGGGTGGCTTGCGGCGAAGCGCATTGCAAAGTGCGGCCCGTGGCACCCCGGCGGCCACGACCCCGTGCCCGAACCCCGGCGAAGCGAGGGGAACCCCCGATAAAGTGGGCTCTCAAGCCTGCTCCTGGCGCAGAACCTTCTCCTCGAACTCCCTACGAACCTCGGCATAGAAGTCGGGGAGGAGCCAGAGCTCCAGAGCCACGGCAGAAAGGGCCTTGGCGGCAGCGAGCATTCCCCTGCGCGCCTCTTCCGACCGGGCCGCAGCCGCGAACTCGTGGGAGTGGCCAGGGGTCCCAGCGGGGGCGATCTTGATATAGGGGTGGATGGCCGGGACCGCCTGGGAGATATCGCCCATATCGGTAGAGCCCATCCCGCCATGGGGCTCCTCGATCTCATATCCCAGCTCCTCGATGTGGCGACGGAAGGATCGAGCGAGGCGCCGATTGGGCCTCATTGCCTTGTACTCGTGGCCCACCCGGGTAAAGGTGAGCTTCGCCCCGGTGGCCAGGGCCGCGCCCTCGGCGCACTTCTTAAGCTTCTCCACGAGTTCTTCCTTGTAGTCGTCCTCGGCGGCGCGCACATAAAAGAGGGCGGCGGCATATTCGGGGACGATGTTGGGTTTGGTGCCCCCGTGGGTGATGATCCCGTGGATTCGGGCCCCATCCCTTATGTGTTGGCGCAGGGCGTTCAGGGCGTTGAAGGTTTGGATCACAGCGTCCAGGGCGTTTATCCCCTCCTCGGGGCTACCGGAGGCGTGAGCGGGCTTCCCCTGGAACTCGATCTTCACCTCTGTGATAGCGAGGGACCCCCGTTCAACCAGGGTCCGGTCAGAAGGATGTACCATCATCGCCACGTCCACATCGGAGAAGGCCCCGGTGTCGAGGAGTTTGATCTTCCCCCCGCCGCCTTCCTCGGCCGGCGTCCCGATCACCATGAGCACCCCGGGGAGGGTTCCCTTGAACGGGGCGAGCCCCAGGGCCGCCCCCAGCGCGATGGTGGCAATGATGTTGTGACCGCAGGCGTGGCCGAGCTCCGGCAGAGCATCGTACTCGGCAAGGAACGCCACTGCCGGCCCCTCGGCCTCCGCAGGGTGCACTGCCTTGAAGGCCGTCTCGAATCCCCCCACTCCCCGTTCCACCCGGAAGCCCCCTTTCTCCAGGGCTTCGGTTAGCCAGGCCATGGCCCTGTGCTCCTGGAAGGCTGTTTCCGGGTTCTCGTGGAGATTCAGGGCAATGTCCCAGAGCTCGTCAGCGATCTCGTCGATCCTCCGCCAGACCTCCGCCTTCACCCGGGATAGGTCCATCATCACCTCCTCGATGAGCGAGAGAATTCGATGTACTTCTCCCGCAGGGCCTCACGTTCCTCCGGAGAGAGATCACCCGCGCTCCCCAAGATCTCCCGCCGACGCCGGGCACTTATGTAAAGGGAAATCGCAGCGGCTACCGACACGTTGAACGACTCCACGAACCCCCACATGGGGACATTGAAGCTCCCATCACAGACCCCCAGGGCCTTTTTGGAGACGCCCTCCTTCTCGTTCCCGAAGACAAGGGCTAATGGCTCCCCCACGGGGAGCTCTTCTACCGGGAGGGCGCCTCTCCCCGGCATGGCGATGTAGATCCGATAGCCCTTCTCTTTGAGCTCGGAAAAGGCTCGCTCCGCGCGGCGGAAGCGCTTAACCTCGAGCCACTTCTCCGCCCCTTGGGTAACTGCCCGGGACGGCTCGAAGGGTACCTGCTCCTCGATGATGTACACGTTCAGGATCCCCAAAGCCTCGCAGGTCCGCAGGATCGCCGCGGCGTTGTGGGGGTTGGCGAAGTTTTCGCACACCATTACTAGACCCTTGAGACGTCCCGCGACCACCTGTTCGATTCTCTCCAGACGCTCCTGGGTGACCATGGGGTCAAGACCAGACACCGGGGATGCGGGTCCCGCAGCGAGGACAAGCGCCGTCGCTCAGGTCGTCGCCCTCTACCAGGAACCCGTAGCGGTGGATGAGGACCTTCTCACACGACGGACACACGGTGTCCTCGCTCTGCCCCGGGACATTTCCCAGATAGACGTAATTGAGCCCCACTTCCTTTCCGATCTCCCACGCCCGGATGAGAGCCGAGAGGGAGGTCGGGGGGTGGGCATGCATCTTGTACGCGGGGAAGAAGCGGGAGATGTGCCATGGGATGTCGGGGGAGACCCCACTGATGAACTCCGCGATCCAACGCAGCTCCTCCTCGGAGTCGTTGATCCCGGGAATGACAAGGGTCGTCACCTCTACCCAAATTCCCCGTTGGTACATCCCCTCAATGGTGTCGAGCACTGGCTGCAAGGTGGCCCCCATATAACGACGATAGGTCTCCTCTCGGAACGCCTTGAGGTCCACGTTGGCCCCATCCAGGTAAGGGGTGACCTCGTCCAGGGCTTCCCGCGTCATGTAGCCGTTGGTCACGAATACGTTCTTGATCCCCAGGGGATGGGCCCGTTTCGCCACCTCATAGGCGAACTCGAAGAACACGGTGGGCTCGGTATAGGTATAGGCGATTATCGGGGAGCCAGAGTTCTGGGCCTGGCGCACGAGCTCCTCGGGTTCCACCCACTCGCCTAAGACTCGGCCCCCATGGTCACGGGGGTACTGGGAGATATGGTAGTTCTGACAGAAGTCACAGCGGAAATTGCACCCAACGGTGGCGAGGGAGAGTGCGTCGGCCCCGGGGAGGAAGTGGAACAGGGGCTTCTTCTCGATGGGGTCCAGAGCCACCGAGACCACCCGTCCGTAAACCAACGAGTAAAGGGTCCCATTGCGGTTTTCCCGAACGGTACAAATCCCACGTCCCCCTTCGGCGATAACACATCGATGGGCACAAAGATGACACCGTACCCGTTTGTCCCCGAACGGCTTCCACAACATGGCTTCGTGCATCGCGAGGATCTTAACCGTGGGGAAGCGTCGGGGCCAGCGATCGCTCGCCAGGGTCGGCCTCGCGGGGTATCCCGCGTCGCATCTCCCGGGGGCACGTCTCCGGAGGTGCTCAGCCCCTGCCGTGACGCCGGAGCATCCACTCCCAGGCGGTGGCGATGATCTCTTCGAGAGAAGTGAAACGGGGCTTCCAGTCAAGCTCCTGTCTGGCCCTGGTGGGGTCTGCCACGAGGGCGGGGGGGTCGCCGGGACGCCGGGGTCCCTCCACCACCGGGATCTCGCGACCGGTGACGCGTTTGCAGGTCTCTATCACCTCGCGCACGGAGTGGCCCACCCCGGTGCCGAGGTTATAAATCGAACTCGCCCTCCCCTCCCGCAGCCGCTCCAAGGCCAGGACGTGGGCCTCCGCCAGATCTGCCACGTGGATGAAGTCACGGATGCAGGTCCCATCCGGCGTGTCATAGTCGGTGCCGAAGATCTCCACGTGATCCCTTAGTCCCAGGGCGGCCTCGAGCACAATGGGGATGAGATGAGGTTCGGGGTCGTGCCACTCACCGATTGTCCCCTCGGGATCAGATCCCGCGGCATTGAAGTACCGCAAGGCCACGTATCTTAAGCCGTAAGCGCGAGCGTAATCGGAGAGGATCTCCTCGAAGATCTGTTTGGTACGGCCGTAGGGACTCTTGGGGCGCTTGGGGTGTTCTTCGGGAATAGGCAGGGACTCTGGGTCGCCATAGACGGCGGCGCTGGAGCTGAAGATGAACTCCGTCACCCCATGTTCGAACATCGCCCGGAGGAGGTTCAATCCCCCTACCACGTTGTTCTCATAGTAGATCCGTGGGTTCTCCACCGACTCCCCCACCGCAGTCCGCGCGGCGAAGTGAATCACGGAGCGGATGGGGTAGCGGGAGAAGGCTTTTTTCAGGGCAGGATAATCCAGGAGATCGACCTCTACGAATTCGTCGCAGAGCACGAACTCCCGATGGCCGGTCGAGAGGTTATCCAAAGCCACTACTTCGTAGCCCCGCCCGAGCAAGGCCTTAATCGTATGGGAGCCGATGTAGCCCGCACCGCCGGTGACGAGAATCAAATGACCTCCTTTCTATTGCTGTCCTTGCGCCCCGATATCCATCTCGCCCGCTCCCCAGCCGTCCAGAGGAAGGTTTGCCTCGGGGGAGAGGAAGAGGGGATCACAATGGCCCCGCTCGGCGAAGCGGTAGTACGCACAGGCCGCCACCATGACTGCGTTGTCGGTGCAGAGCTCCGGTGGGGGGAAGAAAACCTTCATCCCCCGCTCCGCCGCCAAGTCAGGGAAAACCTCGCGCAGGCGTGAATTGGCCGCCACTCCGCCTACAACTACGATCCTCTCGAGTTCGTAGATCCGCGCCGCCCGGATCGCCTTGTCCACGAGCACGTCCGCGATCGCTTCAAGGTAGGACGCACAGAGGTCCTTGAGGTCAGGGTGGGGGTGGTCTTTGAGCCATCGCACTGCGGCGGTCTTGAGCCCGGCGAAGCTCGTGTCGAAGCCCTCGCCTAACATCGGCCGAGGAAAGGGAATCGCCTTTGCGTCCCCTTCGCGGGCCAGTGAGTCGATAGTCGGTCCCGCGGGGTACCCCAGGCCCACCAGTCGCCCAAGCTTGTCCAGGGCCTCCCCGGCAGCATCGTCGCGAGTGGTTCCAATCACCCGGAAGTCGTCCCAGTCCTTGACCACCACGAGCTCAGTGTGACCTCCCGAGACAATGAGGCCCAAGAAAGGCGGGGGAACGTTCGGATATGCGAGACGATGTGCGAAGAGGTGCGCTGCCAGGTGATGCACCCCCACGAAGGGCACGTCCAGGGCTACACTCAGCCCCTTAGCGTAAGAAACGCCCACTACCAAGGGACCGATGAGGCCAGGGCCGTAAGTAACTCCCACGAGCTCAATTTCCTTCCAGCTGACCTTTGCCTTACCGAGAGCCTCCTCCACGAGATAGGGGAGTTTCTTCAGGTGGTCACGGGAGGCGAGTTCCGGAACCACACCCCCGTAGCGAGCATGGAGGTCAACTTGGGAGTAGATCGTGTTCGCCAGAATCTCGTCGCGATCCCGCAAGATGGCAACCGCGGTCTCGTCGCACGAGGTCTCGATCCCCAGCGTGATCATCGCGGCGCAATTTTAACCGCCCACGCGGTTTTTCCATTTATTACACGCCGAGTAGTACCGTTTCAGCGCTTTTTCATGGTAAGGATGTTACCACACTGGGTAGATGAAGGAGGGTGCGTAGTCTGTGGGGATTTTTGGAGGTCTGTGTTTCTCCGCCCACTGCTATTCCTTCAAGGCCGACATGGTGTGCGGGATCATCATTGAGGAAGCCCGCTAGACGACAACGCTTCCGAAGGCGACGGGGGCGACACGTCGGAGGGGTGACGTCCTAGATGGGACAAAGAAAACGCGCGTTCGGCTGCGCCCGGGGAGCACAAAAACCTGAGCGACCCTTGCGGGTAACGAGGCGCTGGACCATTCAAGGCCGAGCAAAGGTCACCGTGAGCTTGGACTGCTTCGTCAAGCTTCACATCGTGGACGCCGCGGGAATGTCCTGAAGGTTGCGAGGGAGTGCTTCGTCGGGAGGCGATTCGACGACGTGGACCAATCCTCCCCCAGTTCCCGGACGGGGGTACGCGGAGGGAGACAGGTCTTTCTTCCCCTGGGAGATCTTTTTCCCTAGTGAACGGGGGGTGGTGGAAGTCTTCTACCCCAAGATGAGGCCATCCACTACGACGGATCGGAGGAAAACATACCGGAAAACTGAGAATTTTTCTCATGTAAAATGGATGTACATCCCTTTGGGGCCAAATCATAAGGGAGGTGTTAGGATGAGAAAGGGCTTGATATTCGTACTAGTGGCGATATTGATGTTCGCTATCTCGGGGTTGGCGGTAGAATTCAAGTTTCTGGGTTCCTACGAGATAGCGACCGAGGACTGGTGGTTCGGGACCATGCCGGTGGGGGAGATCTCGGGTCTGGCCTACAACCCCGACCTCGGGATCTACTTCGGGATCTGCGACAACCGCGGGAAGGACCCCGAGGAGGGCGTGGCCGGGAGGCTCTACCTCCTGGACATCGACCTCGGCTGCTGCGGGATCTACGGGGTGAAGGTCGTCTCGGTGGTATTCCTCGACGCCGACCCCGGGACTCCCGGGGTGCAGCCGTACGGTCCCGGCGAGGTGGACGCCGAGGAGGTGGTCCTCACCCCCGACCGCAAGCTCATCATCTCCTCCGAGCGCGACCTGAAGGGCATCCCCTGGATCAGGGTCTTCGCCCTGGACGGGGTGATGCTCTCCGAGATCCCGGTGCCGGGTAAGTTCATCCCCGCCGAAGGAAAGGGCATCCGGAGGAATCTGGCGTTCGAGGCCATGGCGCTCTCGCCGGACGGCAAGACCCTGTTCTTCGCCAACGAACAAGCCCTGGCCCAGGACGGTCCCATCGCCACCCCCGACAACGGGACCCAGGTGCGCATCGTCCAGTACGACCTCCCCGGCGATGCTCCGGCGGAGGCGGCGGAGTACGTGTACGTCACCGAGCCCGTCTTCGCCGCCCCAAAGGGCAAATACGCCGACAATGGTGTTGTGGCAATGCTTTATGTGAAGCACCTCGTGCCCGAATACGACCTCTTCGTGGTCGAGCGGGCCTACTCCAGCGGGGTGGGGAACGACATCAAGGTCTTCGGAGTGAGGCTCGCGGGGGCCGACGACGTGAAGGAGGTGGAGGCCCTTCCCTATCCCTTCCCCGGGAACGCGGTGGAGAAGACGTTACTCCTCCGGATCTCGGCCATCCCCGAGTATTCCGATATCCCGGTGGTCCCGGACAACATCGAGGCCATCGTCCTGGGGCCGGCGCTCCCCACGGGGAACTCCTCCCTGATCCTCGCCAGCGACAACAACTACAACCTCCCCCAGCGGAACCTGTTCCTCCTGTTCGAGCTCATCCCCTAGTTGAAGCGGATAGGAGGGAAAGTAGAGAAGGTTGCTATAGCCCGTAAATATTTCGGTTGCCTAGAGACCAATTGTGGGTCCACGTGTGCAGCGTGGATTGAGTTCAAACAACACGATGAATATGGCAACCCTCTTCCCGTCGAAGGTTGGATTGAGATAGAATGTGAGATGGGGTTTCTCTGTGGAGGCTTTTGGCCCATAACGACTGGTTGCCCAGATTATGATTCCTGCGACGGATATGGTAGGTGCAGGGTAAATGCAAGGTGTTTTGATTCCCATCACTGTTGTCCCCTGGATTACCGACAACCCAAGGTTTACTGCAATATTGAGGTTAACTACGGCTGTTTTTAAGGGGTAAAGATGTGTAAAGCTTTATTCATTATCTTTACCTTCGGTCTATATGCCTTAGCCCGGTGGCATTACCGCGTTGATGTTGAATACCGTGAGGGCGACCGGGATCTACGGGAGCCCTATTTGTTGAGGGAAATGGCGAGGCCGAACTACGATGCCGAAAATCCGCCTTGGTACACTTATTCGATATGCCCCGGAAGCCATCGCAGAGGGGTCGTTGACCTGAACGGGCGTAGCGTGCTCGTGGCTATAGGTGAAGCGGACTTCGATGGGGTTTTCACCGCAGAGGAGCTCTGGATCGCCGTGGATACCGATGGCGATGGAGAAATCTCCTTTTATCCGTACGAGATCTTCCGCCCAGGGGAACCGGTGCACCTCGACAGAACCCTATATGAAGTGAGCTTCGTCTCACCGAGCGGGAGGTACATCCAGCTACGGGCAATTGGGGAGGAACCCTATCCGTTGCCTATCCTCTCGGTCGGCCGTGTATTTCCCGATTTAAAGGCCGAGGATATCTTCGGGATGGACTTTTCCCTCGCGGAACTGCGCGGTCATATAGTGGTGCTCTTCTTCATGCAAGAAAGTTTTTTGAAATTCATCTGTGAAAAGGACGGTACAGGAGCGTGTCCCAATCGGTGGTCCCACGTCTGCCATCGACACCGCTTGATCGCCGAGCTTTTCTCGGACGACCCCTACGTGAAAGTGGTCGTCGTTTTGACCGGTAGAGTCCCGCCCTCCTTGGAGGAATGGAGAGGCCAGGCCCTCGACTGGACCGTCGTCTGGGCCCCTTGGGCTGCGGAAGATTACAGGGTCGGTACCCAAGCGTTCGTCATCGACGAAGCCGGGGTTATCCGCTATAGGGACGAGCTCACCGCTCATTGTTTCAGCCGTTGGGCTTGCCCCCGCTATGAGACCTCTTATGCGAACTCGTTCGACATCCTTTGCGCTGTGAAAAGGCTCAAAAAGGGTTATTGATCACCCCGTTGTAAGGCCTCGGCCACGGCGAAGACGGCGCGCTTCACCGCCGGGGTGCGGAAGGGGACCGTGGCCCCGTCCAGCTGCACGATCCATCCTTTCCGGTCCCGGGAAACGGAGATGAAGAACTGTTGGTGGAATTCACCGTCGGCGGCGAACGCCCGCAGGAGCACCTCGTCCCCCTGGGGGGCCACGAAGGCCTCCTTGACCACCAATGCCCCCTGGGGCCAGACCTCCTTCAGGCCCGCGACCTTCGGGATATCCTCCTTTTCCAAGTCGGTCTTCAACCGTGCGTGGGGCATCTTTCCCTCCGCGATCCGCTCCACCGCGGCCGCGGCCTCCTTCTCGGCCACGAGCCGGTATATCGCGAGCCCCTTGGACCGCCACTTGCGCTCGTAGCGGGTCCGGGGCTCCCCCCCCACTTCGTACGGACCCCGGATCCTAAAGCATCCGGTGGCCGCGAGGTTGTTCCGGGCTTCCTCGGTGAAGGACAGGGCGTCGGTGGCGAGGATGAACCTCCCGCCCGGCTCCAGCACCGCCGCCAGGGTCCGGGCGAACCCCTCGTCCACCAGACGCCGCTCAGCGTGGCGGGCCTTGGGCCAGGGGCAGGGGAAGTTGACGATGACCTCCTGGACGGAGCCATTCGCGAACAGCTCCCGCAGGCCGAAGCGCCCGTCCAGCCGCACCACCCGGATGTTCGCGAGCCCGGCGGCGTGGAACTTCCGGCAGGCCTTCTCGATGCAGGTCAAGGTGAGCTCGAACCCCACGTAATCGTTCTCCGGATGCCGCGCCGCCTCCTCGGCCAGGAACTCCCCGTTCCCGAACCCGATCTCCACGATAAGGGGCGCTTCCCTCCCAAACACCCAACGCCAGTCGGGGGGAAGCCCGGCGAAGAGCCTCGGCTCGATAAGGTACCCCGCGAACTCCATTCGCCCAAGCTTAACCCATCCCCCGGTAAAATGGGGCCGCCATGGTCTGGGATCTGGCCGAGATCGCCCTGGAGATCATGCGGCCCCACACCACCTCGGGCCGCGAGTGGCTGATCGAGGATTTCCTCGTGGAACGGCTGCGGGAGGCGGGCCTGGAGGTGCGGCTGCAGGAGGTCCCCGGGGTGGGGGACAACATCATCGCCCGCCGTGGGGAGGGCGGCTTCCTCATCGTCACCCACCTCGACGTCTATCCCTACCTCACACCCGAGATCCAGGAACCGTGGGTGGAGGAGGGCGTGCTCCACGGCCGGGGCGCGGTGGACACCAAGGGCCAGATCGCGGCGCTGCTTCTGGCCCTGCAGGAAAGCGAGGGTCCCGTGGAGGTGGCCCTGGTGGTGGACGAGGAGCTGGAGGGACGAGGATCCCGGGTGCTGGAGGTCCCCCCGGGATGCCGGGGGGCGGTGGTGTTGGAGCCCACGGAGCTCGCCATCTGCACCGCCGAGGCGGGGACGTTGGAGGTGCGGGTGGTGACCCGGGGGAAGGAAGCCCACGGTTCCGCCCCCTGGGCCGGCGACAACGCGGTGGAGAAGGCCATCCGGCTCTACAACAAACTCCTCGGCGCATCGTTCCTCAAGCACCGCCACCCCCTCTTCCCCCACGGGGCGTGGGTGAACATCGGCCGCATCGAGGGGGGCTACGACGCCATGGTGGTCCCGAGCTCCTGCTCCATACACCTCGAGATCGGCTTCGCCCCGGGGCTCTCCGCGGATGCGGTGGAGGACGAGGTGGAAGAGATCCTCGCCGAGGCCGAGACCATGGAGGTCCTGGACTTCTCCCCCCCGTGGGAAACCCCGCCCGACGCGGCGGTGATCCTCGCGCTGGAGGGAGCGTTTCGCCGGGCCACGGGCAAGGATCCTCGCAGGGCGGGGATGCCCTCCTGGACCGACGCCTCGAACCTCCACAAGAAGGGGGTCCCCACTGTGGTCTTCGGAGCGGGGAAGTTAGAAGTGGCCCATACTCCCTGGGAATCCGTGTCTATCCGCGAGCTAGAAAAACTCTCCGCGGTCCTCAAAGCCCTTGTCGATTCTCCGCCTGCTCGGAGGACTGTCTAGCCAACTGGTTTGGGGTTAGGAGATCGGAAGAATCTTGGCGAACCGGCGCCGCCCCACCCGGAGGACCAGGGGTTCCTTCAACTCGATCCGCGCTTCCCGGGAGGTGACCTTCTCGCCGTTTATCCACACCCCGCCCTGTTCCACCAGCCGCCGGGCCTCCGAGCGCGAGGAGACGAGCCCCGAAGCGGAGAGGAGATCGATGATCCACACCGTCCCCGCTTCGTCCAGGAGCTCTCTCGGGACCTTTATCTCCGACATCTGCTCGGGTGGCTTCTCCTCCTCGAACACCCGCTCGAAGTAGTGCCGGGCGCAGTCCGCAGCCCCTGGTCCGTGAAACTGGGCCACGATCTCCCAAGCGAGCTTTTTCTTCGCCTCCTTGGGGTGTAAGTCTCTTACCTTATCCCACGGGATATCGGTGAGAAGCGCGAAGTACTGGGGCATCAGGTCGTCAGGGAGGGACATGATCTTTCCGAACTGCTCCTCCGGGGGCTCCGCGATCCCGATATAGTTCCCCCGGGATTGGGACATAGCATGTACCCCATCCGTGCCGATGAGAAGGGGCATAGTGAGGATCACCTGGGGGTCTTGGCCGTATTCCCGTTGGATCTCACGGCCGATGAGCAGGTTGAACCGCTGGTCCGAGCCCCCGAGCTCGACGTCGGCCTGGATGGCCACCGAGTCGTAAGCCTGGGCCAAAGGATATAGGAACTCCATGATGGTGATGGGGACTCCCTCCTCGAACCGGCGTTTGAAATCGTCCCGCTCCAGCATCCGCGCCACGGTGTACTTGGAGGTCAATACGATCACGTCCTCGAAAGTGAGCTTGCCCAGCCACTCGGAGTTGTAACGGACCTCGGTCTTTTGGGGATCGAGGATCTTGAATGCCTGCTCCGTGTAGGAGGCCATGTTGCGTTCAATCTCATCGGGGGACATGGGCGGGCGGGTCTTGGACCGTCCCGAGGGATCCCCGATTCGACGGGTGAAGTCGCCGACCACGAGGACTGCGATATGCCCCAGGTCCTGGAAGATCCGGAGCTTGCGCAGGACCACGGCGTGTCCCAGGGTGAGGTGGGGGGCCGAGGGATCGATCCCGAGCTTTACCCGGAGGGGCGTCCCCTCGTGGTAGTAGCGCTCGAGTTTCCGGGCGAGCTCCTCTACGGGAAGGAGGGTCTCGGCGTTCCTCTTTATAAGCTCGATGTCACGCTTGAGCTGCTCGGAGATGTCCATCGATCCTCCTTCAGACGATGACCACCGAGGCCACCCGGTCACCGTCACCAAGGCGCATCAACCGCACCCCCCGCGCGTAGCGGGAGAAGGCCGAGACCTCGTCCACCGGGAAACGGATGACTTTCCCCTTGGCGGTGGAGACGAGGGCCTCGGCCCCGGGTGGGACGGGGACTACGGCCACCAACGGCCCCGCGGTCTCGTCGAGCTTAATGGCGATGACGCCCTTGCCGCCGCGGCCCTGGAGGGGAAATTCGTCGGGAACAATGCGTTTCCCGTAGCCGTTCGCCGTGACGAAGAGGAGGTATTTCGGAGGCGTCCCCGCCGGCCACCACACCATCCCCACCACCGAATCCCCTCCATCGAGCCGGACCCCGATCACCCCCTTGGAGGGGCGCCGGGTCAAGCGGACCTCCTCCTCCCGGAAGCGAATGGCCTTCCCTTGGGCGGTGGCGATGAGGACCTCGCCCTTCCCGCGGCTGATCAGGGCCTCCACAAGCCGGTCGGTGTCCACGGCGGTGTAGGCGGTGATCCCCTTGGAGTGGGCATTGGCGTAGTCGGAGAGGCGGTTACGGTTCACGATTCCCCGCCGGGTGACGAAGAGACAGTAGCCCCTCGAATAGTCCTCCACCGCCAGGGCGGCGCGGATCTCCTCCTCCTGGGCGACCTCCAAGTACTGGCGCAGGTTCTTCCCGGTGGAATCGCGGTTCCCGACGGGGAGGCGGCTGAGGGGGAGCTTGAACACCTTGGCCATATCGGTGAAGAGGAGGAGGTCGCGGTAAGTATCGGCGGGTACCATCACCCGGAGGAAGTCGCCCTCCTTCGTACGAATGCCGATCACGCCCTTCCCGCCGCGCCCCTGGGCCCGGAAAGCGTCGCGTTCAGTCACGTTGATGTAGCCCTTCGCAGTGACGGCGACGAGCACCTCTTTTCGGGGGACGATGGGCTCCTCTAATACCTCTTCGGCCTCGGACACGATCTCGGTGCGGCGCTCGTCCCCGTACTTCCCGGCGATCTGGGCTAGCTCCTCGTGGATGATCCGGTCGCGCACCTTCGGGTCGGCGAGGATCGCCTCATACTCGGCGATCTTGACTTTGAGCTCTGCTAGTTCCTTATCGATCGCCTGGCGTTCCATCCGGGTGAGCTGGGAGAGGCGCATCTTGAGGACGGCGTCGGCCTGGCGGTCCATGAGGCCAATCTCCGCCACCAAGAGAACCTTCGCCTCCTCGGAGTCCTTGGCGGAGCGAACGATTTCCACCACCTCATCGAGCCGTTCCAAGGCCTTCCGGAAGCCCTCCAGGATCTCGGCACGCTCCTTGGCCTGGCGCAGGCGATACCGGGTGCGGCGATCCACCACCTGGCGGCGGAAGTCGAGGAACACCCGCAGGAGAGTGGGGAGGGAGAGGACCCGTGGGGCGCCGTCCACGATCACGAGGAAGTGACAGGAGTAAGTGCGTTCTAGGGGCGTGAGCTTGAAGAGCCTGTATAAGATCGCATAGGGGTTGGCGCCTTTCTTCAGTTCCACAACGATTCGCAGACCCTCGCGATCGGATTCATCGCGCAGGTCCGCGATCCCCTCTATCTCGCCGGACTTGACCTTGGCGGCGATGGACTCCAAGATGGCGGATTTCCGTACTTGGTAAGGAATCTCCGTGATCACAATCCGATTCTCGTCCACGTAGGTGCGGGCACGCACCCGGAAGCGACCTACACCTGTCTGATAGGCCTTTTTTATCCCGTCCCGCCCCACGATGAGGCCCCCGGTGGGGAAGTCCGGTCCGGGGATGAACGGGAGGAGCTCCTCTACCGTGGCGTCGGGGTGCTCGAGGACGTAGAGGGTGGCTTGGATGAGCTCGCGGAGATTGTGGGGCGGAATTTGGGTGGTCATCCCCACGGATATCCCCCAGGCGCCGTTGGCGAGGACGTGGGGGAACTTGGCGGGGAGGACTTCCGGCTCTTTCAGGGAGTCGTCGAAGTTGGGCACGAACTCGACCGTCTCTTCTGAGAGTTCCTCGAAAAACTCCATGGCAATGGGGGCAAGACGCGCCTCGGTGTAACGCATGGCGGCTGGCTCGTCCCCGTCGATGGAGCCGAAGTTCCCTTGGCCGTCCACCAGCGGGTAACGGGTGGAGAACGGTTGGGCCATGTTGACGAGGGCCTCGTAGACGGCCATGTCGCCATGGGGGTGGTACTTGCCCAGGGTCTCGCCCACGATACGGGCGGCCTTCTTGTGGGGCCTGCCCGGCGTGAGGCCGAGCTCCTTCATAGTATAGAGGATGCGGCGCTGAACCGGCTTGAGCCCGTCTCTGACGTCAGGGATGGCGCGTCCACGGATCACGGAAATGGCATAGTCGATATACGACTGTTCCATCTCTTCTTCTATGAAAGTTACCTCAATCTTCCCCATCGAAGCCTCCACATCGATATTAAGGAATTTGCGATAGCATCTCAAGTTTTACGTGGTGAAGCATGGTCAATGCGGGGTGACAAATACGGGTCTTTTGGCGGATAGGTGGTTGATGCCAACGTGTGCAAAACGTATAAGTTCGATTGTGTCCTTGTTCATCACTCGTAATATATCACGGTTATAATCCCCTCTGTATTCCGAAGGGAGGGAGAATGGCGATGAAGACCGCGCTCGACGAGCGCTGCATAAATGCGATCCGATTTCTCTCCGCAGACATGATTCAGGAGGCCAATTCCGGCCACCCGGGGCTGCCCCTCGGGGCGGCCCCCACGGCCTACGTCCTCTGGACGAGACACCTGAAGCACAATCCGAGGGACCCCCAGTGGTTCAACCGCGATCGGTTCGTGCTCTCGGCGGGCCACGGCTCGGCGATGTTATACGCTCTCCTCTACCTCACTGGCTACGACCTCCCCCTCGAGGAGTTGAAGCGCTTCCGCCGGTGGGGGAGCAGAACCCCGGGCCATCCCGAAGCGGACTGCGCCCCGGGAGTGGAGGTAACCACCGGCCCTTTGGGACAAGGGATCTCTATGGCGGTGGGGATGGCTATTGCCGAGGCCCACCTCGCCGCCGTCTTCAACCGCCCCGGATACGTGATCGTCGACCACTACACTTATGTCCTCGCCTCCGACGGCGACCTCATGGAGGGGGTATGCGCCGAGGCCTGTTCCCTGGCCGGACACCTCAAGCTCGGCAAATTGATCGTCCTCTTCGACGATAACCGCGTATCGCTCGCCGGGACTACCGACCTTACCTTCACCGAGGACGTGCTCGCGCGCTTCGCCGCCTACGGCTGGCACACCCAGCGGGTGGAAGATGGAAACGACATCGAGGCCATCGATGCCGCCATCCGGGATGCCAAGGAGGTCGAGGACAAGCCTTCCATCATTGCAATCCGCACCGTGATCGGCTACGGTGCCCCCACGAAACAGGGGACGTACAAGGTCCACGGCGCCCCCCTGGGGGAGGAGGAGCTCCGGGCTGCCAAGGAACGCCTTGGCTGGCCGGCCGAGCCCAAGTTCTACGTGCCCGACGACGTCCTCGCGCACTTCCGGTGTGCCGTCGAGCGGGGAGAGAGGTGGAAGGCGGAGTGGGAGGAGCACTTCGAGCGTTACCAGGCGGAGTTCCCGGGGCTCGCCGCCGAACTCGAGCGCCGCATCCGCGGCGAGCTCCCCACGGGTTGGGATGAGGGGCTTCCGAAATTCCCGCCCGACGAGGTGGGGATCGCTACCCGCAAGGCCTCGGGAAAGGTCCTCCAGGCCTTGGGAGAGGCGCTCCCCGAGATCGTTGGGGGCTCGGCGGACCTCAACCCTTCGGTCCACACCGTGCTTCCCGGGAAGGGCGACTTCCAGCCGCCTGGGGAGAAGCCCGCTGGCGTCCAGGGGGACGCCGGGGGACCGTGGGATTATGCTGGCCGCAACATTCACTTCGGCGTGCGGGAGCACGCTATGGGGGCTATCGCCAACGGCATCGCCCGCCATGGCGGCCTCATACCGTTCGCTGGCACCTTCCTCGTCTTCTCCGACTACATGCGCCCGCCGATTCGTCTGGCGGCGATGATGGGCTGCAAGGTGGTCTACGTCTTCACCCACGACTCCATCGGGATCGGCCAGGACGGCCCCACCCACCAGCCGGTGGAGCAGATCGCCTCTTTGCGGGCGGTACCGGGCCTCGTCGTGATACGGCCCTCCGACGCCAACGAGGTCCGCGAAGCCTGGGTCGTGGCGCTGAAGAGGAAAGGCCCCACGGCCTTGATCTTCACCCGCCAGAATCTCCCCGTCCTCGACCGGAGTCGCTACGCCCCTGAGGTGGGGCTCCATAAGGGGGCCTACGTCCTCTGGCAGGAGAAAGAGGGGATGCCAGACGTAATCCTCATCGCCACCGGCTCAGAGGTCCATGTAGCACTTAAGGCCGCCGAGATCCTCGCGGGGGAGGGAGTGAACCCGCGGGTGGTGGCCATGCCATCCTGGGAGCTCTTCGAAGCCCAGCCCGAGGAGTACAAACGGAAGGTCCTCCCGCCAGAGGTGAGGGCCCGCGTCGCGGTTGAGGCCGGGGTCGCTCTCGGCTGGGAGCGCTACGTGGGCATGGAAGGGGCCGTGATATCGGTGGAACGGTACGGGGCGAGCGCCCCGGGGAGCGAGGTCATGGAGAGATTCGGCTTCACCCCCGAGAACATTGCCTGCGCAGCCAAAGCGATGATGAGCCGAAAATCCTGATTCTCTAAAGGGACTGTGACCACCGGGTCACCTCGAGCGGATATCTCGTGATAGTGGATTTAGGGTGGTTGAGGACACTCCCTCGCGGGGCGCTTGTGCGATCGCAAGGGCAATCGAAAAGGTCCGGGGGGATTCACGACCGGGGTCGTTCTATTTCAGCATGGTTTGCCGCCTCCGGGGGATGAAACTCCCTTCCCAGGCGTGTCCTAATACTAGTCTCCTTCTGAACGAATGGACACGAGGGCAATGGTCCCTCGGTCGAGTAAAGGCACTCCGCCGGGGCTACGCGTCGCTGAGCTCAGTCTTAGGAAAATCTGCCCATTTCTACTGCTTCACGCTCGCCCTCAGGGTCAAGGTGGCCAGGACCACCGTGAATACGAGGAAGATCAGGACCCCGGCCAGGCCCACCGGCTCACTCCACGGGGGAAGCCCCTTTACCATCACCGCCCGTAGGAGCCGGTTCCCGTAGGTGAGGGGCACCATGTAGGCCAAAGGCCTGAGCACCGCCGGGATGGCCTGAAGGGGCCACAGCATCCCCGAGAGTAGCACCGAGGGGAGCACCACTAAGGGGAACATGAGGATGGCTTGGGACTCGGTCTGGGCTAGGGCAGAGAGCAGGGTCCCCAAGCCGACGTTTCCCACGGCGAACAAGATCACGCAGGTCAGGGCCCAGAAGACCGAGCCATTTATCACCAAGTGGAAGACGAGCTTTCCGATCCCCAGGATCAAGGCCGACTGCACCAGTGCTACAAGTCCGAAGGCGATGACGTATCCCAAGATGAACTCCCCCCGTCTGAGAGGGGCTGCCCACAACCGCTCGAAGGTGCCATCTACTTTCTCCCGCACGACGGAAAGCAGGGTGAGGAGGGAGCAAACGAAGGTGACCACATATCCCATAATGGCAGGGGCGAAGGAATCGATGAACCGTACTTCCACCCCATAGAGGGGATGTTCCTCCACTTCCACCGGTCCTCCCTCTCCGACGTCCATCAGGGCGTCCGCGATCCCGGCGCGGATGGCGCTTGCTATCTGGGGGTCGGATTCGTCCAGCCACAGGTGCAGCGTCCCGTGGGCTTCGGTGGCCACCCCCATGGCGAAGTGTGCGTAGTACAGACTGGTGAACTTGTCTGGGAAGCGCACCACCGCTTGATACCCGGAGAGAAGGAGCTTCTCCGGATCCTGCGCCGGAAGGAGCTCGGTGACCTGGAAGGTGGGGTCGGACTTGAGGGAGTTGACGATCTCGGAGGTGAGGTCCGTGCGGTCCTCATCGATCAACGCGAGCTCGACCCCCCGGATATCGCCGGAGAAGGAGAAACCGAAGAGGATCATAGCCAGGGAAGGCACCACCAGCATGATGACGATCAATCGCACGTCGTGTCGCATCTGCCGAAGCACCCGCATCGCCACGGCCCATACCCGTGCCGCGCTCATTTTCCCTCCGTGCTGGCGAAGGACAGGAAGACCTCTTCCATGGAGGGGGTCCCTCCCTGCACCCGGGCCACCCGGGCCCGGAGCTCGGCCGGGGCCCCCTCCGCTTGGATCTTCCCCGCGCGCATGAATCCCACGCGGGTGCAGCGACCGGCCTCCTCGAGGTAATGGGTGGTGAGGAGGAGAGTATGGCCGTGATCCCGGAGTTCGTGGAAATGCTTCCAAAACTCCTGCCTCAGGGCCGGATCGAGCCCTACCGTGGGCTCATCCAATACCAGAAGCTCCGGCCTGTGGAGCAGGGCGCAGGCCAGAGAAAGCCTCTGTTTCTCACCTCCACTTAGATTCTCGGCTAGGTGCCTCTTTAGATGCGTCAGGCGCATGAAATCGAGGATCTCGGCGGTCCTTTTTCGAATCTTATCTCGTTTCATCCCGTTGAGCTGGCCGAAGAAAAGGAGGTTCTCCTCCACGGAGAGGTCCCGATAGAGGGCCCGCTCCTGGGGCATATATCCCAGGCGCCCCTCCACCTTCCGTTTTTCCTCGGGGATGGGATGGCCCAGGACCCGTACCTTCCCTGCGTCCCTCTTGAGGAGGCCGCAGATCATGCGGATGAGGGTGGTCTTCCCGGCACCGCTCGGGCCCACCAGGCCGTAGATCTCATCCTGGCCTACCACCAGGTCCACTCCGGCCACCGCTCGGATGGGTCCGAAGGATTTGACTGCCCCCTGCACCTCAATTGCCGCTTCCACCGCTTCCCTCCGGCGAGGCAAACAGGGACTCGGGCACTCCGGAGTCCACTCGGACCTCTAGGTATGAGAGCTCACACACCAGCTTTCCCTCCCCGTCGTAGACCTCCACCTTGAGGGGGAGCCACACGCTGGGGGCCACCTCGGTGTGCTGGAGGAAGCGGGCCTCGTTGAGGAATGCCCCGTCCGCGTCATACAGTTTTCGCTTTACTGGAAGCCAGTTTTTCGGATCGAGCCACAGCTCGATTTTGCCGTACACCGCTCCTACCTCGGTGGGGACGCCGACGAGGAGCAAGAGACCCCCATCCTCTCGCACCTCGTACGAATACTCCCAGTACTCGCTGCGCACCCCTTTGAGCAGCGACCGGAACATGATCCACGGCTGCTGGGAGGGGGAGAGCTCGGACAGGTCCTTCTCGTACCAGGTGTCTGCCGCGGCGATGTAGATCCAGTACCGATTCCCTACGGCCAAGCTCATGTTCCCGGCGAGGTACTCGGGGGAGAGGTACTCCAGGCGCAGCTTGTCCGGTTGCAGGAGGTAAAGCTTAACCTCCTGCTGCAAGTCCGGCTTCCCATCTCGGTAGTGGACAATGGAAAGGCGGGCTTCGAGATCCGAGAAATTTCCCATGACCGCGTCCATGTGGTCCAGCATCTCGTCGGCGCTGGGGATCCATTCCGCCGTCACGGGCGCCACCGTGGTGAAGACCAGAAGCGCCGCCATGCCTATTCCCAAAATCTTCATACTGCCCCCTTTCTTTTCCTGTATCGGGCCAGGACACTGCGGCCTTGTTCCGTAAGGATCCCCTCGAAAAGCACCCTCCGCAGGGTCTCCAAGATCCTTTCCACCGAAAGATTCTCCCGCAGTACGGTCTCCGGGTTGACCAAGCCCTCCACGGCAGTGCGCAAGAGAACAAGCCAGAGGCCAACGTCCAAATCTGGCCTCACCAGCCCCTCTTCCTGGGCATGCCGCACAAGCGCCCCTACCACTTCAAGACGCTTCCTTCGCTCGACCTCGACCTGCCGCCATAGCCTGGGGCTGAACTCTCGGGCCTGGTCTAGGATTTGCCGTTGAACTTGAGAAATGATGCCCACGAGTACAACAAAAAAACGGTCCACGCGTTGAAGTGGGGGCATATCCGAAGAGAGAACCGTGTCCAGATGCGCAGAGAACCGGTCTATAAGAGCCATAAGGGCGGCTTCCAACAAGGCTTCTTTGTTTGGGAATAACTGGTATAGGGTTTTCTTGCTGATGTGGGCCCGGCGGGCTACTGCTTCGGTGGTCACCCCCCGCCAGCCACGGGTGCGGAGCAACTCGAGCACTACCTCGATCACGGCCTCACGGGAAGCCATCCTGTCACCTCTTGGAAACCAAGAATACTATTTTGGTACTCACAGGTCAAAACTGGGAAAGCTAACAAGGGCAGAGTAAACAGAGCTTCATTGATAGATGCACAAGGGTAGCCTTGAATTAGCCAAGTCAGAAGTGCTCACCGCCATGGTAGCGTCGCAGTAACAAGCTCGAGACGATATAGAAGACCGCCATTAGGCCGAAGAGCTCGAGGGCAAGCTCAGCGGAGATGAAGGGAAGATCCCCCCATTGTGAACCTCAGGGACACCAACGCGAACGCCGTCCTCCGGTGCCGAACGAGTTGGGGATCGAGGTCCGGGGCGACGAGGCGGGAGCCCTGGGTGGCGTACCACCACCTCCTCCGAGAAAGAGCGACATGGCGACCGTATGGGAACCTTAGAGGACGATGGCGGACCTGGAAGGTGTACGCTGCCCCAGGATGGCAGTAGAGAACGGGATCAGGGCCACAAATAGTAGGAATAGGATGTTGAGCTACACCAGGATCTCGTCCGAGCGGTAGATATGGCCGAAGATGGAGCGGTGGAGGCCCCAGAGATCCCGAGCACCAGGAAGCTCATGGCGTAGGTGTAAAACTTCGGCCACGTCCCGATAAGGCTCGAGAGCAATCTCTCCGTAGATCCCGAGGGGATCAATTCCAGGACCAACGGTGTCATGGCGATGGCGAACACCCTGTCGACTAGCGTCACTATGCGTCCAGAACCGGGTTTTCTGTCCAAATTCACTTCCTCACGGTCAGCGAAGGCCTACAGTCCGAGGGCCCATTTTTTAACGCGGGCCCGCGGGGAGTCGCCGCGGTATATCCCGGACCTCGACTCGGGGGGCGATATCCCATCCCTCGCATCCCCCCGCGGGTCGGACGGCGTTGCGATCTCGGGGCATACTCCTCAGTTGGCCCGAGAGGTTCGTCCCCTGCGGGACCAAGGTCTTAGTGGAAGTGAATTTCCTCCCGCCGCCTTCGCCTCCGAAGCAAGCCATCATCACCCACCTCAAGTTAGCTGGGGCCGTGATCTCCTTACTACGCAAACTCACCTCTCATATCACCGTGGACTACGCACACGGCCCCGAGGCCTAGAGATCCCCGGCTACCGCGCGATGTTTGCCCGCCTGGCGGTCGAGTTCCTGAACCTACGGGAGCGTGGATTCGTGGAGGTCCGGGTGAATGGCGCCACGCTGAAGAAGGTCTACATCGCTTGGGCCCTCCTGGAGGCCGGGGTGATCGTGAACCCCCAAGTTGAAGACGCACGTCCCGACCCGGTTCACCGGCGCGGTGAAGAACCTCTATGGGACCATCTCCGCCGGGCTCTTGACCGATCTCCACGGTGACCACGCCAAGCTCGAAGAGTTCTCCCACGCCCTTTTGGACATCTTCTCCCTGACGCGGCCGGCTCTCACGGTTATGGACGCGGTAGTGGGGATGGAGGGCGCGGACCCGGCCAACGGGACGCCGCGGAACATAGGGCTCGTGATCACCGATGCCGTGGCCGTGGACGCCATGGCCCAGATGATCATCGGGCTCGATCCCCTGGAGGTCGGGACCACTTACAGCACCCACATCCGGGTCCTGGGGATCCCGCGGAGATCGATGTCGTGGGGAGATCGCCTCCGTGAGCGTGGGGGATTTCCGGCTTCCGCCTGCCCCCGGGGAGCTCCTGAAACGCCTCCCCCACGCTCGTCCGCTGATCCACTGGACACCATCAGGTCCAACCGGTAGTGATACGGAAGCGCTGTGTGTCGTATGGGACATGCGCGGGCCTGTCCCACCCGCGCCGCTCGCCTCCGGGAGCCGCGGCTCGGATCGACAAGGAACGGTGTATCCGTTGCATCTGTTGCCACGAAGCCTGTCGTCACAATGCCGTCGACCTCTGGCTGGGCCTGCTCGGCCGGAAGTACGGGTCTCCCACCCCCGCCGGCGCCAGACCCCCGAAAAACTCTGGGAAGAGGGGTTTCGAGGTCGGTGGAGGTGGAAGCTCAAGGGCGGATTAAGAAGCGAGCTGCTTGTTTATGGGCCACCATGCGATACAGTGGGAGGAGACGCCAATGAGGACAGTGCTCCTTGAAGAGGTGAAGAGAGAATTACGGAAACTCTCCGTTCGGCGGCTCAGCTTGCTGGTGGAGAAAGGGGGGCGGGTGCTCTTTTCCTCCCCGGAAGGGGGGCTCAGCCCCCTCCTCGCGGCGATCGAACGGCTCGGTGAGGAGATGGCGGGATCCCGGGTCATCGATAAGGTCGTGGGCTGGGCAGCGGCCAAGCTCCTCGTTTATGCCCACGTCGGGGAAGTCTTCACCTCCCTCGCCTCCCGGCCCGCGGTGGAAACGCTCAGGACCGCCGGGATTACTTTGGGGGCTTTCCAAGTGGTGAACCAGATACAGGACAGTGAGGGTAATCCCTGTCCCTTTGAGACTTTGGCAGGACAAATCGCCGATCCGAGAGCACTTTTCTACGAGCTCCGCCATCGATTAGGTGGCACGAAAAGCGAAGAGCAAAACAGGTTCCAAAAAGGATCTTGAAATGTCTTAATAGTCCCTGTCGATGGCCTCAGCAGTTCTCAGGTGAACGTCGACATTCGCGATTTAACGAAGGACAAAGGTCACGACATCGGTTTACCTCGCTCCTCGTGCAACCAAGTTCCATCAGAAAGACTCAGAGGGGACAGGGTTCTTAATCCTGTCCCCTCGTGTTTTTCCTGGCCTGCCCACAGCAGGCCCCAAGGACACTAGTTTCGTCCTAGCCCTTTCCTTTACCCTTTCCTCCTCCCTTGTCTTTGCCCCCACCTCCTTTACTCCCACCTTTGCCTTTGCCTTTGTCCTTGCCCTCGCCTTCGCCCTTGCCTCCGTCCTTTTTCCCTTTACCCTTGCAACCAGGGCACTTCTCCTTTTCTCCACCTTTGCCCACGGCTTTATCTTCAGGCCCTCCTTTATTCCCCGGATTGCCCGGGCCAGTGCCAACACAGTCGTTGCAGGGAGGATTGCCCGGCGGTTGTGGATCAATTCCATTGCCCACGCCGTTGTTTCCCTTTTTTATCTCCTTGGACCTCTTGTCTCGCTCGCCGGGGGGCAAGGGGTCGCCGACCCTCTGAGAGGCTGGTCCAGGGGGTGCCTGTTGAAAACCAGGACGGAAGATACGCGGCAAGGGTGTTCCCTTAGGAATTCCCAAGCCCCGATGGCCAACCTTAACCGAGACGATCCAATCCTCCGTCTCGCCGACGCTGAATTGCCCTTGACCATGCCATTCCCCCGTTTCTTCCGAAACGGGCACTGGTTCAGTGGTCACAGTGAACCGGGCCCAAACATTGCCCCCCCTGGCCGCGGTTACCGCCACGACGATCCTGTAGACACCCGGTTCTTTCAGGTTGTAGGGTGGTTGATCTAACCGCAAATTTTGGATCGCCCACTCGGGGATATCGACGCCCTGTACTTTGACCGAGCCGGCCCAGGCCCCATTTTGTGACCAATCGAACAGGGCGTTCAGGTAAATAGGAGTTTCAGGAGTGTAATCTGGAGGGATGGTCACCAACAACTCGACTCCTTGGGTCTCAAAGGGCGCGAGTTCCTGGGTAAGGAGGCCGTCATCGTCGTCCCTGTCCACGACCAGAGGTTCGTCCTCGAATGAGACGACTTGACCCAAAAATACCTTGGAGAATGGATTTTCGTGGGCGATATACCAATCGTCACCCTCGAAATTTATCACGGTGGGAAAGAATGGCAGCAAGTCGAAATCGGTGTAGAGCACTGACGTGGCGAGGATTTTGGGGTCATATTCCGGTGCATCACCGTATTCCAGTTCCTGTCCCCAACTCATGCTGACGAGAGCTGACAAGACACAACACATCACGAATAAAGTCCCTCTTCTCATGACACACCTCCCTCTAGATAGCTTCAGGTTCCGGAGAGCGAAAAGAAGAGCTTGCTAAAATACTACCACCCCCTTCTTCGAAAAGTTCTCCGGGAGAACTACATAGTGGGAAGTCCATGACCGCCCCCTATTGTCTCCCAGAGATAGCATTATATATCAGTTAAAAATGGGGAGAAGACCATGTCCTCTAACCCCCAAGAGGGGCATTTAAGGGAAAGAGATGATGGATCCCAAAGTTGCCTCTTTTTCATCCATCTTAGAGAGTGAACCCACGGGTTTGCGTTTCCTATGCCACTCTCCTCGAACTCGGCACGCGTCAGATACCCCCGCGCTGAATGGACCCGTTTTTTTTGGTGGACTTCCTCGATGAACTCCCCCGATCCTCGCCCTCGCGTCCCAAAATCCCTTGTACTCCGATAGCCCCCCTTCCTCTTTCACGATCATCCGGATCGGCCGTTCACAGTACCCGTTCTGATCTGGTCTCCGCTTGGATGCCATGCTGATTTTTATCCTATGCTTCTCGAGGAACTCCGCGTATTCCTCGGCCGTGTACTGTACCCCTTGGTCCGAGTGGTGGATTTCAGGGACCCCCTTCGATAACGCCCTCTCAAGTGCCTCCAGGGTCAGCTCATTGTTCAGAAACCGGAACAACGCCCACCCCCGGATGCCCCGGGTGTAAACATCCATCACCACCTCCGAATATACGGACCCTTTCCCAAGGCGGATGTAGGTGATGTCCGCAACCACAACTTCTTTCCGGAAACTTACCTCCAACCTCGCCGCCGGGCGGAGATTGGGGGCGGACGCGGTGGTGAACGCCTCCTCGCGGGATCCGGTGGCCGCGATCCGGGAGTGGACTGGGGAAGGGGGCGGACGTGGTGTTGGAGATGTCCGGTTCCCCCACGGCATGGGACAGCTCCCTCCGCGCCGTACGGTCCAAGGGGAAGGTGATCGCGTTCAGGCTTTGCCGCGACAAGATCCCCTGGGATCTCAACCGCGTCGTCTTCAAGGAGATCGAGGTCCTGGGGATCGGGGGGCGACTCATCTTCGAGACGTGGTACGAGGCGAGCGAGCTCCTCGCGGGGCTGGACTTGACCCCCACCGTGACCGACGAGCCCCCTGGAGGAGTTCGAGGTCGGGTTCGAGAGGCTTTTCCGCCGCGAGGCGGTGAAGGTGGTGTTGTACCCATGAAGACCGTGATCGAGGCGAACACGATCGGAGCGGTGGAGGCGGATCTCCTCCCCGAACGGGCTCCCCGGACGGTGGAGGTCATCGCCGCGGCGCTTCCCCTCGACGGGATCGCCCGCCGCTGCGGAGAGAAGGTCTACTTCGAGATCCCGGTGGAGGCCGGGGCGGAGAACCCCGTGGAGGCGGTGGAAGCCAGGGATATCGGTATTGCCCCCCGGCCGGACCCTATGCATCTTCTTCGGTCCCAGACTGCCCCCGGGGCCCGGACGAGATCAGGTCCGCGAGCCCTGTCGGCAGGATCCTCGGCGATCCGAAGGCCTTCGCCGCCGTCCGTGACGGCGAGCGTATCCACGTGGAGTCGGTCGAAACTAGGTAAAGTTAGAGCTCTTCCATTCCCTCAAAACCTTGCTAGCGAAGGAGGCGATGGGGTGAGCGAACCGGTCCCGGGGCTGATCGTCCGCCCCAAGGCCGGAAACGTGAAGGTCCTATGTCGGGGATTGTCTCGAGGTATCGGAATATGAAGAGGTGGTGTGCTCGTTCAAGATCGTGATCTCGAGCCGCTGCGTCAAGTGCAACAAGCTCGTCATCCTCAACTCCCCCGAACCGGATACCAGCTTCAACCCTCCGGGAGCTGAGCCCTATCCGTCCCGCGTTATCGGCCCCCTTCGGGATGCGGGGGCCGATTTTTTGTGCCGCGCGGCGCGGGCATCGGGCCTCCGTGGGACGGCTCAACCGGGGATCACGGGGAGGAGCACGAAGAGGAGGACAGCGACGTAATGGCAGGCGCTCCCCGCCAGGACGAACAGGTGCCATACAGTGTGCATGAACGGGACGTAACGCCCCAGGGCATAGAACGCCACCCCCACCGTGTAACAGAGCCCCCCGGCCACCACCAGCCAGAACCCGGTCCCCGGGAGCCGGAGATGGAGCGCCCGCATGGCCACTATCGCCAGCCAGCCCATCCCCAGATACATGAGCACCCAAGCCACCGGGAAGCGATCCCGCAGATAGACCCTGAAGGCGATCCCGATGGCGGCCAAGGCCCAGATGGCGGAGAGCAACCCCAGGCCCAGGGGACCCCACAGGGGCAGCAGACAGAAGGGGGTATAGGTGCCGGCAATCAGGAGGTAGATCGCCACGTGGTCGAACAGCTTCAGGGCCGGCCGGGGCGCGGCGGCCTTGGCCCCGTGGTACAGGGAGGATGCGGTGTACAGGGTCGCCAGGCTGATCCCGTAGATCGCCGCGGCGGCCAGCGCCCGGGGCTCCCCCGAACGGTGTCCCACGGCGAGCAATCCCCCGAGCCCGGCGAGGCTGAGGATGGCCCCCAGACCGTGGAGCCCGGAATTCGCGATCTCCTCCCAGAAGTGCACCCGTCCCATCGTCTTCGGGACCGTTGTATCCGAAAACGGCGGCCGGGGAAAGCACGACCGAGGATCCCCGGGACCACCGGCCCCACCTTCACCCCGACCACGGGGTGGGGCCGCGACGCCGGGATCGCGGCCTTCCCCGAATCTTCCCGCCGTGCCCGAGGCCCCGATCAGCTCCTCGGTCTTTCGGCCCTCGGTTTGGACAAATGAGCGGGCGGGATGCTATCCTTCCCCTCAATCCCCGGCCGGCGATCCATCCGAGGGACTGGGTCCCGTCAGCGTTCGCGTTTTTTCGCGTCCAGGTGGAACCCGAGTGGGTTTCCGTGGCCGCTCAGGATGCGGGGCGAAATGTTCCTCTCCGGCGGTGCCCATATGTCGTCGGCGTCCCCCGTCGGCGCTCCCCCGCGGCGTTCAGAGTTTCCGCAACCAGGCCGCGAACACCCGATCGGTGATACGGTAACGACGACCTTCCCTGGTGAGCACCATGGCCTCGGCCAATCGGTTCAGGCTGTAGGTTAGGTTGGGAGCGGGGACCCCCAAGGACCTGGCCACCTCGCTCAGAGTGCGTGGCCCCTCGGCCAATGCCCTGAGCACCGCCCGCTGTTGCTCGCTGAAACGCGTCTCCCACCGTTCCTGGAAGTCGGCGGAGAGCTCCTCCAGCAGCCGCGCGAAGGCGCGGTCCACCTCTCGGGTCGTGATCTTCCCTTTCCCCCGCAGGACGAGCTCCCGTTCGAGTTCCAGGCCGAGCTTCTGGAAGTAATATGGGATGCCCCCCACGTACTCCGTCACCCGGCGAAGGGCTCCCTCCGAGATCGCCACCCCGTGCACTTCCCGCAACCGTTCCCGGTAGTAACGGTGCACGTCCTCGCTCGTGATTTCCCCCAGAAACAGCCGGCCCACCATCTGGTAAAGGGGGCTCCTCCCCTCCCGGCCGAAGACCTCCGTGAGGAGGCCGAGGCTGCTGCCGCTGAAAAGGTAGACCACCCGTCGCTGGGACTCCAACTGCTCCTTGAACAGCGCGAACAGGTGGCCATCGAGCCCCGCCAGGGCCTGGAACTCATCCAGGATCACCAGGATCCGCTCGTCCCGTTCCTCCGCCAACCGCTCGGGGAAATCCAGGGCCGCCGCGAGGAGGGACGGTTCGTCCACCTCCCGGGTGCGGAACTTGAGCCGGATGGAGCCCACCCCCTCGATGCTTCCCCCGATCTCCTCCAGGATCTCGCGCATCCCCACCACGGGTTTCCACAGCACATCCCTCCAAGTGGCGAGGAGCTGGCGGGCCTTGCCGTGTCTGGCGGCGAACGCGGAGAGCACCGCTTCCACCAGCCGATCGTGGAAGTCCACCGCCCGCAACATGCCCAGGCAACTCACGTACGCCGCCAGCATCTTCCGGGAGACACGGGATTCCACCGCGTGCAGGAGCGCCGTCTTTCCGAACCGCCGCGGGGCGATCACCACGTTGCTTTGGGAGAAGGTCAGGGCGTCGTGGACGAGCCGGGCGAGCTCCTCCTCGCGATCCACGAAGTACGGGGCCTCGATCTTCCCTCCTACCTTGAACGCCGGCCCACGCTTTCCCGTGGCCACGGAGTTAGTGCAATCAGACTATAGTGATCAATCAAGAGGTAATTTTTAGTGTTAAGTCACTATTATGCCAATCCACTAACCGCGCCGCGTCATGATCGCACCTCGGGCGGTGATTCACGTTGCGGGGATCGCGCCCGTACCAGCGTGGTGGTTTCGGATCATGCGCCCGCTTCTCCCCCGGGTCGGAAGCCCGGAGGATGTGGGAACTATCAGGCGAAAATGTGCCCGGCGCTATACCTTGAGGATTCCATCCGGCGGTTCCCCTCGGAAGCTCAGGGTCACACCCCAATGGGGGCACCATCCCGGTAGACTCCGACTGGACGAGAAAAGAAGTGAAGGGCAGCATTATAGATCGAGCAGCCCAAGCTGCGGCCCCAAGAGTTACATCCCCGCCTCAAATCCATACTACCACAATCTCCCCAATAGGTCCCCACACAAAATCTGATGGTAGACCCCAACTTTCGTTTGGCGTTGGGGGGTGAAGCTCGATGGGCAAAGGGGAGCGTTGAAGTTTTGGCGTTTCGGGGCCGAAGGGGAGTCGTCACGTAACTGGAAGACCATCCTGGGGGAGCTTCGGGACCGGGGGTGCGGAAGGTGGTGGTGTTCATTAGTGACGATCTCCCTGAGATCGAGAAGGCGATCCGGGAGGTGTTTTCCAACGCCAAGTGGCGGCTTTGTGTGGTGCATGCGGTGAGGGATGCCTTGGCGAAGGTGAGGAAGTCCGACCGGGAAGCGATGGCTCAGGATCTGAAACATCTACCGGGCGAACACACTCCAGGGGGCCCATAAAGCCTTGGAGGCGTTCGAACACATTTGGGCCCAAAAGTACCCGAAGATCGGGGCCAAATGGATGGAGAAAAGCTACGCCCTGTTGGAGTCCCTCAACCACCCCAAGCCTATCCGCCCTTACCTTTACACCACGAATCAGCTGGAGCGGCTCATCAAGGAACTGAAAAGGAGGGTGAAGGTGGCGGCTTCTTTTGTCCCGAGGCGGTGGAAAAGCTCTTATACTTGGTGTTGGAAGAAAAGAATAGAACCACACTCAGACGGCGACTCAAGGGATTAGCGGAAATACATCCGGGAAGCGACCATGCCACTGGACACACTGGATGAGACACTATCGGTATTAGGTGGGGGTGTAGCTCTTGGGGGCTAAGGCGCCTCTAGGATGAAGCTACCTCTCCGCAGGGTATTGAATTCAGGGTTCGTTATGTTGCTCTTCGGATCCATTGGGGGGGTGGGCTTTTGGGTACCGTAACCACCGCCGCCGGGGGTGCGGATGGAGACGATCCCGTCGGGAGGCACCTCCACCGTCACCTTGGCGGGAATACGGCGCTCCTCGCCGTCCATGATCAGGTAATCCTCGCCGGGGGCCCCGGGCCCTCCGCCCTCCAGGCCCCAGGGGCCCCGCGTCCTCCGGTCCGCAAGCAGAGAAACCACCGCCCGATGACCCAGCACCCGGATGTCCCGCCGGATCCCCATCCCGCCACGGTATTTGCCCTTGCCCCTCGAACCATCCCGCAGTTCGTACCGCTCCACCCGGAGGGGATAGGCCAGCTCCAGGGCTTCCACCGGGGTGTTCAGGGTGTTGGTCATGTGGATGTGGACCCCGTCAAGGCCGTCCCGATCCGGCCGGGCCCCCATGCCCCCGCCGATGGTCTCGTAGAAGGTGTAGGGCTCGCCGGTCTCCGGGTTTATCCCGCCGATGGTGAGGTTGTTCATGGTCCCCTGGCTCGCCGCCGGGATCCGCCCCGGGAGCGCCCGCGCCAACGCCCCCAACACCACATCCACGATCCGCTGGGAGAGCTCCAGGTTCCCCCCGCCCACCGCCGCCGGGGGCACGGCGTTCACCACCGTCCCCTCCGGGGCCACGATCCTTATCGGCCGCCACGTCCCGGCGTTCGGGGGAAGCTCGGGATCCAAGGCCGCCTTCAGGGCGAAGAAAACCGCCGAGGCGGTCACCGCGAAGGGCGCGTTCACCGGCAATTCCCCTTGGAGCGAACTCCCCGAGAAGTCGAGGACGATCCCGTCGCCCCTTACGTCGAGCTTCAAGCACACCGCTATCCCCTCGTCGAGATAATCCTCGAACCCGTAGGTCCCAACCGGCACGGCGCGGATGGCGGCCCGCATCCGGCGCTCCGCGTGAGCCAGGAGCTCCTGCTCGGTGGCGGAAAGCTCCTTTACCCCCACTTTCTCCGCCAGCTCGGAGAGGCGCCGGATCCCGGTCTCGATCGCGGCCCGCTGGGCCCGGAGGTCCCCTTCCCGCTCCCAGGGGGTGCGCACGTTGGCGAGGATCAGGGCGAGGAGATCACGGTCCAGCTCCCCGTTCTTCCAGAGCTTCACCGGCGGGATGCGCAGGCCCTCCTGGTAGATCTCCGAAGCCGTGGCGGGAAGGCTTCCCGGGGTCATCCCGCCCACGTCGGCGTGATGGGCCCGCACGGCCACGAACCCGATGAGCTCCCCGCCGTGGAAGGCCGGGGCCACGAAGGTGATGTCGGGGAGGTGCGCCCCGCCGCGGAAAGGGTCGTTCAGGATCGCCACGTCCCCCGGCTCCCAGTCGGAAAAGGCCTCCAGGGCCGCCCGCACCGAGAACGGCATCGCCCCCAGGTGCACTGGGATGTTCTCCGCCTGGGCCACAAGGTCACCCCCCGGGGTGAAGACGGCCGAGGAGCAGTCCCGCCGCTCCTTGATGTTGGGGGAATAAGCCGTGCGGATGAGGGCGGCGGACATCTCCTCCGCGATCCCCGAAAGGGCGTTCCCCACCACCGCCAGGGTTATCGGGTCCATCAGACCTCCAGGATCAGGTTCCCGTACGCATCCACATACGCCCGGCTGCCGGGGGGAACGAGGCAGGTGGACTCGGCCCCCTCGATCACCGCCGGGCCCGGTATCTCCGCCCCGGCCGGCAACCCCTCGCGGGCGTAAATCGGGGCCTCGATCCAGCCGTCCCCGAAATGGACGCGTCGTCGCTCGATCACGGCCTCCCCCACGTTCCCCTTCCCCGGTACCATGGGGAGCTCGGGCTTCTCCGTTTCGCCGACGGCGGTGAGCCGCAGGTTCACAAGCTCCACCGGCTCCCCGGGGACGGCGTAGCCGTAACGCCGTCCGTGCTCCCGGTGGAATTCTTCCGTCAGCTCCCGTATATCCCCCTCGGTCAGGGGGCGATCCGGGAGCGACAGGGTCAGCTCGTAGGCCTGACCCCGATAGCGCAGGTCCGCCGCGGGGAGATACTTCCTCGCCCCGGGCGGCACACCTTCGCTTCCCAGGATCCCCTCCGCCTGCCGGCGGAAACCGGAGAGGATCCCGTTCACCCGGTCGGGGGAGAGCTCGTCCAGGGGGACCACCAGGGAGCGCACGAAGGTGTGGACGAGGTCGGCGGAAATGAGCCCGAGCGCCGATAGGACCCCGGCCCGGGCCGGGACAAGCACCCGGGGTATCCCCAGGGCGCGGGCGAGGAACGCCCCATGCAGGGGCCCGGCCCCGCCGAAGGCCACCAGGGTGAACTCCCGGGGATCGTGGCCCCGCTCTACCGAGATCACCCGGATGGCCCGCTCCATGGTGGCCCCGACCACCTCCAGGATCCCCCACGCCGCCTTTTCGGGCGGGAGGCCCAGGGCGTGGGTGATCCTTCCCACCGCCTTCCCCGCGAGTCCCATGGAGAGCGGGGGGAGGCCCCCCAGGGGACGGTTCGCGGGGAGATGGCCGAGGAGCAGGTGGGCGTCGGTGACGGTGGGCTCGGTCCCGCCGCGCCCGTAGCAGGCCGGACCGGGCACCGCCCCGGCGCTCCGCGGCCCCACCCGCAGCCCCCCGCCGGGGTCGATCCAGGCGATGGAGCCCCCGCCCGCGCCCACGGTGTGCACGTCCACCATGGGGAGGCGGACCGGCCGTCCCGCGATCTCCCGCCCCGGTGTCAAGGCGATCTCCCCTCCCCGGATCAGGGCCACGTCCGCCGAGGTACCGCCCATGTCCAACGTGATGAGGTGGGAGAATCCCGCGGCGAGGCCGACCCGCCGCGCCCCGATCACGCCCCCCGCGGGGCCCGAGAGGAGCAGGGACGCGGCCATCCTCGCCGCCTCCCCCGTCCCCGCCACGCCCCCGTTCGATCGCATCACCAGGAGCGGCGCGGCTATCCCCCTGGAGGTGAGGGCCGTGGAGAGGCGGGAGAGGTAACCCTCCACCACCGGCCGCAGTGCCGCTGTCATCACCGTGGTGGAGGTCCGCTCGTACTCCCGGAACTCGGGGAGGACCTCGCAGGAAAGGCTTATCGGGACCTCCACCCCCTCCTCCCGCAGGATCTTTTCCACACGCCGCTCGTGGGCCGGGTTGAGGAAGGAGAAAAGAAGGACCACCGCCACCGCCCGGATACCGCCGGCCTTTATCCTCCCCGCCAGCTCCCGCACCGCCCCCTCATCCAGGGGGTGGATGGCCCGGCCGCGGGCGTCCAGGCGCTCGGGGACCTCCAGGCGCCATTCCCGGGGCACCAGGGGCGGCGGCCGGTCACAGAAGAGGTCATAAAGGGAGGGCCGGACCTGACGGCCGATCTCGAGGACATCCCGGAACCCCGCGGTGGTGATGAGGGCCGTCACCGCCCACTTCCCCTCCAGGAGGGCGTTGGTGGCCACGGTGGTCCCGTGGACGATCCTCCCGATCTCCCCCGTCGGTAAGCGTTCCAGTCCCGCGAGAAAGCCTTCTTCCTGAGACGGGGTGGTGGGCGCCTTCAGGGTCCCGAGTTCGCCGCCCGCCGCCCACACGAAATCGGTGAACGTCCCCCCGACATCTACCCCCAGCGAAATCGCCATGGGCTCAGGATACTAAACGATCCCGCGGCGGCCTCAAAAGCGGGGGCCGCGCGACCACGGCCGGCCTATAATGACGGGATCACCGCGAACGGGAGGGACGGAGGAGCATGGGGGTTCGGGTAAGCGAGGGGGAGATAGCGCGGCGGCGACGGAGGTTGGAGGAAGAGCTCGACGGGAAGGGGCTCACGGGCGTGTGTCTCTTCGCCCCACATCACATCTTTTACCTCAGCGGGTTCGCGTTCATCGCCACCGAGCGGCCGATAGCGCTCGCCTGGGCGTTCGGGAGACGTCCGGTGCTCTTCGTTCCGTTGCTGGAGCGGGAGCACGCCGGGGAGGCCCGCGACGTGGAGGTCATCACCTACCCCGAGTACCCGGACGAACGGCATCCCATGGAGCGACTGGCGGACCTCCTCCGGGACCTCGGCCTCGATGGAAAGGGGATCGGGGTCGATTCCGATGGCTACGGGGGCGGCTACGGCTACCGGGGTCCCAAACTGAGCGAGGTCCTATCGGCCGAGGTCGTGTTGGTGGCGGAGGTTATCGGGCGGATGATGGCCGTGAAGAGCCCGGAGGAGATCGAGCTCCTCCGGGAGAGCTCCAAGTGGGCGAACCTGGCCCACTCCTTACTCCAGGAGCACACCGCTCCCGGTCGCACCGAGACGGAGATCTCGGCCCGGGCGTCCCTCGAGGCCTCGGCGGCCATGTTCCGGGCCCTGGGGCCGGATTATCGGCCCACGCGGCCGGGGCTCCCGGCGCAGGCGGGTTTCCGCGGGCAAGTCGGGCTCCGTTCCGCCGTTCCCCACGTCATCACCACCAACGCCCGCATTAAGAGGGGCGATGTCCTCGTCACCGGGGCCACTGCCGATGTGGGAGGCTACTGGGCGGAGCTGGAGCGTACCATGATCGTGGGGAAACCGACCGATGATCAACGGCGGTGCTTCGAGCTCATGTTGGCCGCCCAGGACCTCGTCTTCGCGGAGATACGCCCGGGGCGCCGCTGCGCCGACGTGGACCGGGCGGTGCGGGAATTCTTCGCCAAAGAGGGGATCGGGAAGTACTGGCGCCATCATACCGGCCATGCATTGGGCATCCGCATGCACGAAGCCCCCTTCCTTGACGTCGGCGATGATACGGTGCTGAAGCCCGGGATGGTCTTCTCGGTGGAGCCGGGGATTTACGTCCCAGGGTTTGCCGGGTTCCGCCACTCCGATACCGTGGTGGTAACCGAGGACGGGAACGAACGGCTCACTTGTTACCCGCGGGCCCTCGCGGACCTCGTCATCGAATGACCCTCGGCCCATGTGGAGAGGATATCCGCGTTGAGTTCGGCCCTTCGGGCGGCGGTATTCGGCATCGGGTTGCAGGCGGAAACCGATTTTCATACCATCCCCCGACAAAGGAGGTGCGGTGCAGACGAAGCTCATCACGTCCGAATCGGTCACCGAGGGACATCCCGACAAGATAGCGGACAGAATATCCGACGCGGTCTTGGACGCCGTCCTCTCCCGGGATCCCCGAGGCCGTGTAGCCTGCGAGACGTTCG
>Ga0209426_1000126_pt1 | contig 121444 bp, 105 predicted proteins | sample Deesub1362B_J571_FD_187697 | JGI IMG/M metagenome (GOLD analysis project Ga0209426, IMG submission 187697) | Deep oceanic, basalt-hosted subsurface ecosystem from Juan de Fuca Ridge flank, Pacific Ocean, CORK Borehole 1362B_J2.571 (SPAdes)... ... | reverse complement strand
CCCCCTCGCCACAGGTTCAGTGTTCGGCTTCACTGATGTGTATTGGCCCATTAGCCTGAGTCGATCTGCGTGAACCACCGCCAGTTCTGCTCGACCCCATAACCACTAATATGCGGGCGTGCCCATGATTACCCTGAAACTAAACGGTCAAGACCATTCCCTCGATGTCACGGAAGACATGCCGCTGTTGTGGGCTATTCGTGATGTCGCCGGTTACAACGGCACCAAATTCGGCTGCGGCATGGGCCTGTGTGGCGCCTGCACCATTCATATCGACGGCTTGCCGGCGCGCAGTTGCATCACGCCGATCGGCTCGGTGATCGGGCAGAACGTCAGTACCATCGATAACCTGCACGCCGATCCGGTCGGGAAAGTCGTTCAGCAAGCCTGGCTCGACAGCGCTGTGGCGCAATGTGGTTTCTGTCAGGGCGGGCAGATCATGTCTGCCACGGCGTTGCTTAAAACCAATCCGGATCCGAGCGACGAGCAGATCGAAGAAGCGATGGTCGGCAACATTTGCCGGTGCGGCACGTATAACCGGATCAAGACCGCGATCCGTCAGGCCTCGACTCACCTGAAGGAGGCCAAGGCATGAGCCGCTTGCCGAACGATTTCGCCCTGAGCAATCTCAGCCGCCGCGGTTTTCTCAAAGGCGTCGGCGCCACGGGCGCATTGGTGCTGGCCGCGAGCTGGGGCTGGCAGGATGCATTGGCTGAAGACGCGCCGAAGAAGTTTGGCGCTGATGGCATGCCCAACGGCTGGATTGACGATCCCAAGGTTTACGTGAGCATTGCCGCAGATGGCACGGTCACCGTGGTCTGCAATCGTTCGGAAATGGGCCAGGGCGTGCGCACCAGCCTGACCATGGTGGTCGCCGATGAACTGGACGCCGATTGGGCCAGGGTCAAAGTGCAGCAGGCGCCGGGCGATGAAGTGCGGTTCGGCAATCAGGACACTGACGGTTCACGCAGCATGCGGCACTGGTATGAACCGATGCGCCGTTGCGGCGCGGCGGCCCGGACCATGCTGGAACAGGCAGCTGCCGCGCAGTGGCAGGTACCCGTAGGCGAGTGCCATGCGCAGTTGCACAAAGTGCTGCACATACCGTCCGGCCGCGAGCTGGGTTACGGCGAACTTGCCGCGGCAGCCAGTGCGCTGGCGGTGCCAGCCCGTGACAGCTTGCGCTTCAAGCAGCCGTCGGAGTTTCGCTACATCGGCAAGGAAGGCACCAAAGCCATTGACGGTGCCGACATCGTCAACGGGCGCGCGGTGTATGGCGCCGACGTGCATTTCGACGGCATGCTCTACGCGACCATCGCCCGTCCGGCGGTGTATGGCGGCAAGGTCAAGTCGCTGGATGACAGCGCCGCGCTGAAGGTTCCGGGTGTGCTGAAGGTCATGCAGATCGAGAGCCGTCCACTGCCTTCGGAATTCCAGCCGCTGGGCGGCGTTGCGGTGATTGCCAGCAATACCTGGGCGGCGATCAAGGGCCGCGAGGCGCTGAAGATCGAATGGGACGACGGGCCCAACGCCAGTTATGACTCGATCGCTTACCGCAAAGCGCTGGAAGCGGCGTCGCGCAAACCCGGCAAAGTGGTGCGCAATACCGGTGATATCGACAAGGCGTTGAGCGGCGCTGCCAGTAGCCTCGAAGCCTCCTATTATTTGCCGCATCTGGCCCAAGCACCGATGGAGCCGATGGTCGCCATCGCTCGCTACGACAAAGGTGTGTGTGAAGCGTGGGCGCCGAGCCAGGCGCCGCAGGTGACTCGTGAACGCATCGCCGAGCGTCTGGGGCTGCCGTTCGACAATGTCACCTTCAACGTCACGCTGCTCGGTGGTGGTTTCGGCCGTAAATCCAAGCCGGATTTCGTCGTCGAAGCGGCGATCCTTGCCAAGGAGTTCCCCGGTAAAGCGGTGCGAGTGCAATGGACCCGCGAAGATGACATCCATAACTCGTATTTCCACACAGTGTCCGCCGAGTATTTGAAGGCGGCTGTCGGCAAGGACGGCATGCCGTCCGGCTGGCTGCACCGTACCGTGGCGCCGAGCATTACCGCGCTGTTTGCGCCGGGCATGAACCATGAAGCGGCGTTCGAATTGGGCATGGGCTTTACCAACATGGCCTACGCGATTCCCAACGTGCGCCTGGAAAACCCCGAAGCCACGGTGCATACCCGGGTCGGCTGGTATCGCTCGGTGTCGAACATTCCTCACGGGTTTGCGATTCAGAGTTTTGTCGATGAACTGGCGCACAAGGCCGGTATTGATCCGCTGAAGTATCAGATCAAGTTGCTCGGCCCGGATCGGCAGATTGACCCGCGCACCCTGAGCGAGGAGTGGAACTACGGCGAATCCCCCGAGCGCTACCCGATCGACACCGGACGCATGCGCACGGTACTGGAAACTGCGGCCAAGGCTGCCGGTTGGGGACGTCAGTTGCCCAACGGCCGTGGTCTGGGTCTGGCGGTGCATTACAGCTTCGTCACCTATGTGGCGGCGGTGATCGAAGTCGAGGTCAAGGACGACGGTACGCTGATCGTGCACAAGGCTGACATCGCCGTCGATTGCGGGCCGCAGATTAACCCGGAACGCATCCGCTCGCAGTTCGAAGGCGCCTGTGTGATGGGCCTGGGCAACGCGGTGCTGGGTGAAATCAGCTTCAAGGACGGCAAGGTCCAGCAGGACAACTTCCACATGTACGAAGTGGCGCGCATGTCGCTGGCGCCGAAGGCAATCGCGGTGCATTTGGTGACGCCGCCGGGCGATGTGCCATTGGGTGGTGTTGGTGAACCCGGCGTACCACCGATTGCGCCGGCGCTGTGTAACGCCATCTTCGCTGCCACCGGCCAGCGCATCCGCAACCTGCCGGTGCGTTATCAGTTGCAGGGTTGGCAAAAGGCGCAAGCGTGATGGACAGCGCCGATCTCAACGTTCTGCGCAGCGTGCTCGAATGGCGCCGCGCCGGGCAGCGAGTGGTGCTGTTCAGCGTGGTGCAAACCTGGGGCACCGCGCCCCGGGCGCCGGGTGCGATGCTCGCGTTGCGCGAGGACGGCGTGGTGATTGGCTCGGTGTCGGGCGGTTGTGTCGAGGATGACTTGATCGCCCGTCTGCACGACGGGCGCATCGCCAGCGACGGACCACCGGTGCAACTGATTACCTATGGCGTCACCCGCGAGGAGGCTGCGCGCTTCGGCTTGCCCTGTGGCGGCACGTTGCGTCTGACCGAAGAGCGGGTCGCTGATCCGGCGTGGGTCGCCGAATTGCTCGCGCGGTGTGAAGCGCATGAAATTGTCGCCCGTGAGCTGAACATCGAAACCGGTGAAGTGGTGCTATCAGCGGCGAGCAAATCCGATGTGCTGGCATTCGACGGCAAGACCCTGCGCGCCATTTATGGCCCGCGCTGGCGTCTGCTGTTGATTGGCGCCGGGCAGCTGTCGCGCTACGTGGCGGACATGGCCCGGCTGCTGGATTTCGAAGTGCTGATTTGCGATCCGCGTACCGAGTTCGTCTACGGTTGGGAAGAGCATCACGGGCGCTTTGTTCCGGGCATGCCGGATGACGCTGTACTAAGCATTCAGACGGACGAACGCACAGCCATCGTCGCGCTGACCCACGACCCACGTCTGGATGATATGGCGTTGCTTACGGCGCTCGATTCGCCGGCCTTCTATGTCGGCGCACTCGGTTCGCGGGTCAACAGCCAGAAGCGCCGGGACAATCTGGCTCAGTTAGGCTTGTCAGAATCAGCCATTGCGCGATTGCATGGGCCGATCGGTCTGCACATCGGCAGCCATTCACCGGCGGAGATTGCCCTGTCGTTGTTGGCGGAGATTGTGGCGATCAAGAACGGCGTCGAGTTGAAACAGAAAAACGTTAGGGACAAGCCATGAGTCAATCCATTGCAGTGATCGTATTGGCAGCGGGCGAGGGCAGTCGCTTTCGTGAAGTTGCCGGTGCCGACAAGGACAAGCTGCTGGCCGATTGCACCGGACGCGACGGTGCGGTGCGTTCGGTGATCGAGCAGGTGTTGCTGAGTCTGCCGGCCAATCTCGACAAGCGGGTGCTGGTGACCACTGACGCACGGCCGCAGGCGATGCGCATGGCGCAGGCTTATGGCTGCGATGTGGTCTCGATTGAATCGACCGGAATGGGTGACAGCATTGCGGCAGGCGTTGCGGCTTGCCCGGACGCCGATGGCTGGCTGATCGTGCTGGGGGATATGCCGTTTATCTTGCCATCCAGTATTGAGCGGGTGGTGGCGGCGATGGCTGACGACGCTGTGAGCGTACCGGTGCAGGACGGCGAGTTTGGCCATCCGGTGGGTTTCGGGCGTTCATACGGAGCGGGGTTGCAGGCGCTGACCGGTGATCGCGGTGCCAGGCCGTTGTTCAAGCAGGGGCGGGTGGTGGAAGTGGCGGTGGATGATCCCGGGGTGGTGTGGGATATCGATGTGCCAGAAGCGTTGGTTTTTAGATAACAGCAAGATCAAAAGATCGCAGCCTTCGGCAGCTCCTACACAGGTCTCCTGTAGGAGCTGCCGAAGGCTGCGATCTTTTGATCTTCTAAATGGAATAAAAAAGCCCCGCCAGGTTTTCACCCGGCGGGGCTTTTTATCGGCTTTCGGAATCAGACGAGCGGTTTAGGCTCGTGTTCTTTTTCCTCGGCCTCTTGGTGATGCTCGACCGCGTCCTGAACGGAGCGTGGTGCTTCGGCGATGACCGATTCAACCACGGCTTCTTCAGTCACGGCAGCAACCTCGACCACTTCAGCAGCCGGAGCAGCAGCGGCAGCCAGTTCGGCTTCCTTCTGCAGGCGCTCGGCTTCACGCTTGCGGCGACGCACTTCACGTGGGTCGTTTGGCGCACGGCCGTTTGGCGTAAGGGCGCTGACCGGTGCGGCTTCAACCACTGGAGCAGGCTCTTCGGCCACCACAGGTGCTTCAGCGACTGGCGCTGGAGCAGGTGCAGCGGCTTCGACCACTGGCGCGGCAGCCTTGGCTTCTTCAACCACTGTGGCTTCAACGACTGGCGCTGGCGTTTCAGCCACCGCAGGCTCGGCAACCCAGTTGAACGCGGTCTGTTCTTCGCGAACTTCACGCACGGTTTCGGTCACGGTTTCAGCGACGGTTTCAGCAACCGGCTCTGCGGCCACGACTGGCGCTTCAACCGCCGGAGCAGGTTCGGCAGCGACGTCAGCTTGAGGCTGAGCTTCGCGAACCGGCGCGACTTCGACTTCCGGAGCAGCAATCACTTCCACCGGGGTAGTGGCCTCAACAACCGGCGCTTCCACTGGAGCGGTTTCCTGAACAGCGGCGGTCGCGCGTTCAGCTTGCTCGTGAGCCTGTGCTTCGGCCGGAGCGCTGATCACGCTGCTGGCAACAGCGGCGGTCACGGCCAGGCCGGCAGCCAGATCGGCAGCGCTTGGAGCAGCGGCGTTTTCGCCGGACTCGGATTCTTCCGAACCTTCGATCACATTGCCGTTGGCATCACGCTGACGCTCGCGACGGTTGCTGCGACGACGCTGACCACGGGAGCGACGACGTGGACGATCGCCTTCGGCGTTGTCCTGACCGTCTTCCGGCAGTTGCTCTTCGTTGGTGTTCACTTCTTCTTCAGCGACGGCAGCAGCGGCCTGCTCGGCGCGCGGTTGACGCTCTTCACGCGGCGGACGCGGTGCGCGTTCTTCGCGTGGCTGACGGGCCGGACGCTCTTCTGCGACCACGGCAGCAGTGGCAGCCGCTACGGGTGCAGCCGGAGCGGCGTCCAGAGGCTCGCGCAGTTCACGCACGCGCTCTTCACGCTCGCCACGTGGCTTGCGGTCTTCGCGTGGAGTACGTGGCGCACGTTCTTCACGCGGAGCGCGTGGAGCACGTTCTTCGCGAGCGGCTGGCGCCTCGGTACGGGCTTCACGTGGCTCGCGGACTTCACGGGCTTCACGTGGCTGACGCTCTTCACGCGGCTCGCGTGGGGCGCGTTCTTCACGCGGTGCACGTTCTTCGCGCGGCTTGCGCTCTTCATCGCGGCGACCGTTACGGTTGCGGCTCTGCTGACGACCGTTGCGACGTTCTTCGTTGCGGGCCGGACGCTCGGTGGCCGGTTTTTCAACGACGACCGGTGCGGCTGGCTCTTCTTTGGTAGCGAACAGGCTGACCAGTGATTTCACCAGACCCTTGAACAGGCTTGGCTCTGGCGCGGCAACCGGAGCCGGCGCAGCGGCGGGCGCGGCGACTTCGGTCGGCACTGGCGCGTTGGCGCGGGCCGGAGCAGTCTTGACCGCGGCTTCCTGGCGAACCAGGGTGCGGGTCGCAGCGGCTGGCTGGACTTCTTCGACTTCGGCAGCGGCGGCAGCGATTTCGTAGCTGGACTGGTTGGTCGCGGCTTCCGGGCTGTCGTCACGCAGACGCTGAACTTCGAAGTGCGGGGTTTCGAGGTGATCGTTCGGCAGAATGACGATACGGGCACGGGTGCGCAGTTCGATCTTGGTGATCGAGTTGCGTTTTTCGTTGAGCAGGAACGCGGCGACCGGGATCGGCACCTGAGCGCGCACTTCGGCAGTGCGGTCTTTCAGGGCTTCTTCTTCGATCAGGCGCAGGATTGCCAGCGACAGCGATTCGACGTCACGGATGATGCCGGTGCCGTTGCAGCGCGGGCAGACGATGCCGCTGCTTTCGCCCAGGGATGGACGCAGGCGCTGACGGGACATTTCCAGCAGGCCGAAGCGCGAAATGCGGCCGATCTGCACGCGAGCGCGGTCGGCTTCCAGGCATTCGCGGACTTTCTCTTCCACGGCGCGCTGGTTCTTGGCCGGGGTCATGTCGATGAAGTCGATGACGATCAGGCCGCCGATGTCGCGCAGGCGCAACTGACGGGCGATTTCTTCGGCGGCTTCAAGGTTGGTCTGCAGGGCGGTTTCTTCGATGTCGCTGCCTTTGGTGGCGCGCGCCGAGTTGATGTCGATGGACACCAGGGCTTCGGTCGGATCGATAACGATGGAACCGCCGGAAGGCAGTTCGACGACGCGCTGGAAAGCGGTCTCGATCTGGCTTTCGATCTGGAAACGGTTGAACAGCGGCACGCTGTCTTCGTACAGCTTGATCTTGCTGGCGTACTGCGGCATCACCTGACGGATGAAGGTCAGGGCTTCGTCCTGGGCTTCAACGCTGTCGATCAGCACTTCGCCGATGTCCTGGCGCAGGTAATCGCGGATGGCGCGGATGATCACGTTGCTTTCCTGGTAGATCAGGAATGGCGCGGAGCGATCCAGCGAGGCTTCTTTGATGGCGGTCCACAGTTGCAGCAGGTAATCGAGGTCCCACTGCATTTCTTCGCTGCTGCGGCCCAGGCCGGCAGTGCGCACGATCAGGCCCATGTCGGCCGGTGCAACCAGACCGTTCAGCGCTTCACGCAGTTCGTTGCGTTCTTCGCCTTCGATGCGACGGGAGATACCGCCGGCACGCGGGTTGTTCGGCATCAGCACGAGGTAACGACCGGCCAGGCTGATGAAGGTGGTCAGGGCAGCGCCCTTGTTGCCACGTTCTTCTTTTTCGACCTGAACGATGACTTCCTGGCCTTCGCTCAGGACGTCCTTGATGTTGACGCGGCCTTCGGGGGCTTTCTTGAAGTATTCGCGGGAGATTTCTTTGAGGGGCAGGAAGCCGTGGCGCTCGGAGCCGAAATCGACAAAGGCAGCCTCAAGGCTTGGTTCGATGCGAGTGATACGGCCTTTGTAGATGTTGGCCTTCTTCTGCTCGCGTGCACCGGATTCGATGTCCAGGTCGTAGAGGCGTTGGCCATCTACCAGTGCAACACGCAACTCTTCGGGTTGAGTTGCGTTAATCAGCATTCTTTTCATGTAGTACCGTCGGTTTCCGGGCTGCCGGAAACGGCGTTCGGCACACACGACTTCTCACGGTCGGTGTCAGGTGCGTCGGGAGTGGTTGGCCATTCCCGTGTCCAGCGATGTCAGGCCAATTGGGCCGATATCGCGACGTACGCGTCCTGCTTGCTGTGGCTACTTAAGCACTCAGTCAGGAGGAGGAATCAACCAGCGGCTGTGGACGAGATGAAGCGTCTTGATAAAGCCTATTGCTACACAGTCCGGCGGTTGTGCATCTCCACCCTACACGTATCCCTGATAATTCGGGTGCTGCCGCGCGCAGAATCCGCAGCGGGTTGGCATTTACCGTGAGCTCCGAAAGGGGAGGTCACGCATCATGGCTAATTCAGGCGATGTTTCCGAAGCCTTCGCTCGGGGTCATCTGCAGCTGACTGCACTTTGTGAACTGGCCTCGAATATGTGCCTGTCAGGCGAGTGAAAACTCTGCTCGACGGTGTAATTCAGGCCTCATGTCACCTGCGCTTGTTACAACTGCAAACTCCACCGTTACGTAGCGAAAGCCCCGTAGGACGGCCTCGCGTCCTGGTGAATTGCGTTGGTCAGGGCCGGTTTTTGACCGTGGTTCCGCTGTCCAGGCCGCTTTTGGCGGCGTTCGCGACTATAGCAGCAATGATTAAGTGCTTCAATTCCATAAAAATTGTTATCATCCGCGGCATGACAACTACTGCCCCTTCGACTCCAGGCGTTCAACTGCTTGAAGTCTCGCCGGAGTATGCCGGCCAACGAATCGACAATTTCCTCCTTGCCCGGCTCAAAGGCGTGCCCAAGACCTTGATTTACCGCATTTTGCGTAAAGGCGAAGTGCGTGTGAACAAGGGGCGGATCAAGCCCGAATACAAGCTGCAGGCCGGCGATATCGTGCGCGTGCCGCCGGTTCGCGTGCCTGAGCGCGACGAGCCGGTGCCATTGGCTCAAGGCCTGTTGCAGCGTCTGGAAGCCTCGATTGTCTACGAAGACAAAGCCCTGATCGTGATCAACAAGCCCGCCGGCATTGCGGTTCACGGCGGCAGCGGCTTGAATTACGGGGTGATCGAAGCCTTTCGTCAGTTGCGTCCCGATGCCAAGGAGCTGGAGCTGGTTCACCGTCTCGACCGTGACACTTCCGGCCTGCTGATGATCGCCAAGAAGCGCAGCATGTTGCGTCACTTGCACGCGGCATTGCGCGGTGACGGTGTCGACAAGCGCTACATGGCACTGGTGCGTGGCAATTGGGCGACCTCGATCAAGCAAGTCCGCGCGGCACTGGGTAAAAGCAACCTGCGCTCCGGGGAGCGCATGGTCGAGGTCGACGAGGAGGAGGGCAAGGAGTCGGTGACCGTGTTCAAGGTCCTGCGCCGCTTTGGCGACTTTGCCACCCTGATCGAAGCCAAGCCGATCACCGGGCGCACCCACCAGATCCGCGTCCACACCTTGCACGCCGGGCATTGCATTGCCGGCGACACCAAGTACGGCGATGACGGTTTCAGCAAGGAAATCCGTGATCTGGGCGGCAAGCGCCTGTTCCTGCACGCCTACATGCTGACCGTGCCGCTGCCCGATGGTGGTGAACTCAAGCTGCAAGCCCCCGTCGATGAAATGTGGGCCAAGACCGTGGAGCGATTGAGTGCGCCCATCTGATTACAAGCTGCTGATTTTTGATTGGGACGGCACCCTCGCCGATTCCATTGGTCGGATTGTCGAGGCGATGCATTCGGCGTCCACGCGTTCCGGTTTCGAGTTGCGCGATGATTTTGCCGTCAAGGGCATCATCGGTCTGGGCTTGCCCGAGGCAATACGTACCTTGTACCCGGACATCAGCGATGCCGAAATGACCCTGTTTCGCGAGTATTACGCCGATCATTACATCGCGGCAGAAGCTGTGCCTTCGCCGCTGTTCGAGGGTGTGGTCGAGTCGATGGCGTCGTTTCGTGAGCAGGGTTATCACCTGGCGGTCGCGACCGGCAAGAATCGTCGTGGACTGGACCGGGTGCTCAAGGCCAATGGCTGGGAAGATTATTTCGATATCACCCGCGCTGCCGACGAGACCGCGAGCAAGCCGCATCCGTTGATGCTTGAGCAAATTCTCGCGCATTGCGACGTGCGGCCCGAGCAGGCGCTGATGGTCGGGGATTCGTCCTTCGATCTGCTGATGGCGCGCAACGCGGGCATGGCGTCGGTGGCGGTCAGCTACGGCGCGCAGTCGATCGAGTCGCTGCAGCAGTTCGAGCCGCGCCTGTCGATCAACCGTTTTAGTGAATTGCACGCCTGGCTGGGGCAGCAGGCTTAATACGTTTTTGCTGGGGTACAGCGCATGACCGACGAATGGAAAGCACCGGCCAAGGCAAGTGCCGACGACGGTGACGAGAAAAGCTGGAAGCTGCTGGAAAAGACTTTGCTGGCCAGTGTGCAGGAGCAGCGTCGCTCGCGGCGTTGGGGGATTTTCTTCAAGCTGCTGACATTTGTTTACCTGTTTGTTGCGCTGATCCTGTTCACGCCGCTGATGGACATGGAGAAGAGCGCCACCCGTGGCCCGAACTACACTGCGCTGATCGACGTCACCGGCATGATTGCCGACAAGGAGCCTGCCAGTGCCGACAACATTGTCGGTAGCCTGCGAGCAGCCTTCGAGGACAAGAAGGTCAAGGGTGTGATCCTGCGGATCAACAGCCCTGGCGGCAGTCCGGTGCAATCGGGTTATGTGTATGACGAGATCAAGCGTCTGCGCGGCCTGCATCCGGATACCAAGGTGTATGCGGTGATTTCCGATCTCGGTGCGTCCGGTGCCTATTACATCGCCAGTGCGGCGGATCAGATCTATGCCGACAAAGCCAGTCTGGTCGGTTCCATTGGTGTGACGGCGGCCGGTTACGGTTTTGTCGGCACCATGGACAAGCTGGGCGTCGAGCGTCGCACCTATACGTCGGGTGAGCACAAGTCGTTCCTCGATCCGTTCCAGCCGCAGAAGCCTGATGAGACTGCGTTCTGGCAGACCGTGCTGGACACCACGCACAAGCAGTTCATCAATAGCGTCAAGCAGGGGCGTGGCGATCGCCTGAAGGATAAAGAGCATCCGGAGCTGTTCTCCGGGCTGGTCTGGTCTGGCGAGCAGGCGCTGCCGCTGGGTCTGATCGATGGTTTGGGTAATGCCAGTTCGGTGGCGCGGGATGTGATTGGCGAGAAAGAGCTGGTGGATTTCACCGTGCAGGAGTCGCCGTTCGACCGCTTCTCGAAAAAGCTTGGTGCCAGTGTGGCTGAGCAGTTGGCGATGTGGATGGGGTTCCACGGGCCTTCGTTGCGCTGATTCGTTGTAAAGATCAAAAGATCGCAGCCTGCGGCAGCTCCTACAGAGATCAATGTAGGGGCTGCCGCAGGCTGCGATCTTTTGCTTTAAGGGATTTGCACGCCTTCGGCCAGCAACATGTCGATCAGGCGAATCAGTGGCAGGCCGATCAGGCTGGTGGCGTCAGGCCCCTCGGTGGACTGAAACAGGCTCACCCCCAACCCTTCGGCTTTGAAACTGCCGGCGCAGTCGTAGGGCTGCTCAAGGCGCAGGTAGCGCTCGATGCGTCCTTCGTCGAGCTGGCGCATGTGTACGGTAAATGGCACGCAGTCGACTTGGCAGTGACCCGTCTGGCTGTTGAGCAGGGCCAGGCCGGTGAGGAAGGTTACGCTAGCGCCGCTGGCCGCCAGCAGTTGCTCGCGAGCCTTGTCGAAGGTGTGCGGCTTGCCGATGATCCGTTCGTCGAGCACTGCGACTTGGTCTGAGCCGATAATCAGATGAGTGGGGTGGCTGGCGGCCAGTGCCCGGGCTTTCTGTTCGGCGAGGCGCTTGACCAGTTCGATGGCGGATTCGCCCGGCTGGTGGCTTTCGTCGATATCCGGCGAGCTGCAGACGAACGGCAGGTGCAGACGGGCGAGCAATTCACGGCGATAAGTCGAGCTCGAAGCAAGTAATAAAGGCAGCATGGGCGTCTCCTGAGGCAGACGCGAATTCTAGCGGAGGCACGCAAGTGACGGACAGGGCACAATTTCCTTTGACATGGGTGGGGGCATCCCTATAATGCTGCGCCTATGTTGAATGACCCGATTCCACCTCACGTTGACCCGCGCAAATTGGCTGACCGTGGCACCACCCTTCAAGGTGAACTGCTGCTGGCCGATTTGAAGAGACTCTGCGACCCGCTTTCCGACGATGTCGGTACGGTGCAGGCCAAATTCGTTTTTGAGCGAGATGAACGTAAATCTGTGGTGATCCACAGTTTTATCGACACCGAAGTCAAAATGGTTTGCCAGCGTTGTCTTGAGCTGGTCACCCTGCCGATCCACAGCGAATGCAGTTACGCTGTTGTGAAGGAGGGTGCGAATACCCAGTCGTTACCGAAAGGTTATGACGTGCTGGAACTGGGCGAAGATCCATTGGATCTGCAGTCACTGATCGAGGAGGAGCTTCTGCTCGCCTTGCCCATTGTGCCTGCTCATCATCCGGAAGAATGCCAGCAGCCGGCGGGAGCAGATGAACCCGAACCGAGCGAGGACGAGGTAACGCGGTCCAACCCGTTCAGTGTATTGGCGCAGTTAAAGCGTGACCCAAACGTTTAGGAGTTAATCAATTATGGCTGTTCAGCAGAACAAAAAATCCCGCTCTGCCCGTGACATGCGCCGTTCGCACGACGCTCTCGAGGCTAGCACCCTGTCTGTAGAAAAAACCACTGGTGAAGTTCACCTGCGTCACCACGTATCGCCAGAAGGCGTATACCGTGGCCGTAAAGTGATCGACAAGGGCGCTGACGAGTAATCACTTGTCCGCTCAAGTCATCGCGATTGACGCAATGGGCGGGGACTTCGGTCCCCGCAGCATTGTTCAGGCCAGCCTTGCTTGCCTTTCTGCTACGCCCTCGCTGCACCTGACCCTCGTCGGTCAACCCTCCCTTCTTGAAGAACTGATCAACGGCCAATCGGCTGCCGATCGCGCGCGCCTGACGATTGTCCCGGCGTCTGAAGTCATCACCATGGACGAAAAGCCGACCCAGGCCTTGCGTGGCAAGCCGGATTCGTCGATGCGTGTCGCCCTGGAGCTGGTGCGTGACGGCAAGGCCCAGGCCTGTGTCAGCGCCGGCAATACCGGGGCGTTGATGGCGCTGTCGCGTTTCGTGCTCAAGACCTTGCCGGGGATTGACCGGCCGGCGATGGTGGCGGCGATTCCGACGCAGAAGGGCTATTGCCAGTTGCTCGATCTGGGCGCCAACGTCGATTGCAGCGCCGAGCATCTGTTGCAGTTCGCGGTGATGGGCTCGGTGGCGGCGCAGACGCTGGGCATCGCCCGGCCGCGTGTCGCGTTGCTGAATATTGGCACCGAAGACATCAAGGGCAATCAGCAGGTCAAATTGGCGGCGACCCTGCTGCAGGCGGCGCGCGGCATCAACTATATCGGCTTTGTCGAGGGCGATGGTTTGTATCGCGGCGAGGCGGATGTGGTGGTCTGTGACGGTTTTGTAGGCAATATCCTGCTCAAGTCCAGCGAAGGCCTGGCGACGATGATCGCTGCACGCATCGAGGCCTTGTTCAGGAAAAACTTCGCTTCCCGCGTAGTAGGTGCTCTGGCCCTGCCATTGATGAAACGTCTGCAAGCGGATCTCGCGCCTGCGCGACATAATGGCGCAAGTTTCCTCGGCTTGCAGGGCATCGTGGTGAAAAGTCACGGTTCGGCCGGGGTTCAGGGCTTTCAGAGTGCGATTCAGCGCGCGCTGATCGAGATTCAGGAGAACCTCCCCGAGCGCCTCCACGGTCGTCTGGAAGATTTGTTGTCTTAGGCGTTTTCGTCGGACAATGCTTAAATGTGACCGCCCGGTTCAAAGGGCCATCCAACTGTCAGTTTCTTGCGTCCCCCGGTGGGGCGTCACTTTCCGACGACAAGATCATTAGGGGCTTGTTACATGTCTGCTTCCCTCGCATTCGTCTTTCCAGGACAGGGTTCGCAGTCCCTCGGCATGCTGGCCGAGCTGGGCGCGGAACATCCGCTGATCCTCGAAACTTTCAAAGAAGCCTCTGAGGCTCTGGGCTATGACCTGTGGGCATTGACCCAGCAAGGCCCGGAAGAGCTGCTCAATCAAACCGATAAAACCCAACCGGCCATTCTGACCGCCTCGATCGCCCTGTGGCGTTTGTGGCTGGCTGAAGGTGGCGCGCGTCCGGCATTCGTTGCCGGTCACAGCCTGGGTGAATACAGCGCGCTGGTTGCTGCCGGCAGCCTGAGCCTGGCTGATGCGGTGAAACTCGTTGAGCGCCGTGGCCAGCTGATGCAGGAAGCCGTTCCGGCCGGGCAGGGTGGCATGGCCGCCATTCTCGGTCTGGAAGACGCTGATGTGCTGGCCGCCTGTGCTGAAGCGGCGCAAGGTGAAGTGGTCAGCGCGGTGAACTTCAACTCGCCGGGCCAGGTGGTGATTGCCGGTGCCAAGGCTGCCGTCGAGCGTGCCATTGAAGGTTGCAAGGCCCGTGGTGCCAAGCGTGCCATGCCGTTGCCGGTGAGCGTGCCGTCGCACTGCGAGCTGATGCGTCCGGCGGCCGAGCGCTTTGCCGAATCCATCGCTGCCATCGACTGGCAGGCACCGCAGATCCCGGTCGTACAGAACGTCAGCGCGCAAGTGCCGGCCGATCTGGAAACCCTAAAGCGTGATCTGCTCGAGCAACTGTACAAGCCCGTTCGCTGGGTTGAATCGGTCCAGACCCTGGCCGCCAAAGGCGCCACCAGTCTGGTCGAATGCGGTCCGGGCAAAGTCCTGGCCGGTCTGAACAAACGTTGCGCCGAAGGCGTTTCGACTTCCAACCTCAATACCCCAGACGCTTTCGCTGCCGCCCGTGCAGCGCTGGCCTGAATCAGGAGAAACTTGCATGAGTCTGCAAGGTAAAGTTGCACTGGTCACCGGTGCAAGCCGCGGTATCGGCCAGGCCATCGCACTGGAACTGGGTCGTCAGGGCGCCATCGTTGTTGGCACTGCGACCTCCGCCAAAGGCGCCGAGGCCATTGCTGCCACCCTGAAAGAGCATGGTATCCAGGGCACGGGTCTGGAACTGAACGTCACCAGCGACGAATCGGTCAGCGCGGTGCTGGCGAGCATTCAGGAGCAGTTCGGTGCGCCGGCAATTCTGGTCAATAATGCTGGCATCACCCGCGATAATCTGATGATGCGCATGAAAGACGATGAATGGTACGACGTGATCGATACCAACCTGAACAGTCTGTATCGCCTGTCCAAGGGCGTTTTGCGTGGCATGACCAAAGCGCGCTGGGGCCGAATTATCAGTATTGGCTCGGTGGTGGGTGCCATGGGCAACGCAGGCCAAGTAAACTATGCAGCCGCCAAGGCCGGTCTGGAAGGTTTCAGCCGTGCGATGGCGCGTGAAGTCGGTTCGCGTTCGATTACGGTCAACTCGGTAACCCCAGGGTTCATCGACACCGATATGACCCGCGAACTGCCGGAAGCACAGCGTGAAGCCTTGCAGACGCAGATTCCGCTGGGTCGTCTGGGGCAAGCTCAAGAGATCGCTTCGGTGGTCGCTTTTCTTGCATCCGACGGTGCGGCATACGTCACTGGAGCTACAATCCCGGTGAACGGTGGGATGTACATGTAAGTAAAATGTGACGGATTGCTTCAAAAAAATGTCATACGAGCTGTCTAAAATCCGTTATAAAGCTGCAATCTATTTATAGGCAGAGGGCCGCAGGGTTTGAGGAGTGAAGCTTTCAGTTGAAAAGCTGAAAAGCCTTTCTATACACTTACCCACTGGCCAGCTGCCTGAATTTGTCCATTAGGAGTGAAAACAAGGTATGAGCACCATCGAAGAGCGCGTCAAGAAAATCGTTGCCGAGCAACTGGGTGTTAAAGAAGAAGAAGTGGTCAACACTGCTTCCTTCGTTGAAGACCTGGGCGCCGACTCCCTTGACACCGTTGAGCTGGTGATGGCTCTGGAAGAGGAATTCGAGACCGAAATCCCTGACGAAGAAGCTGAGAAGATCACTACTGTACAAGCTGCAATCGACTACGTTACTAGCCACCAGGCGTAATAGTTTGTAATCGTTGTCTGCTGTCATGGAAAAACCGCACTGCCATCATGGCGTGCGGTTTTTTCTTTAGGCCTGATGCAAAGTCGTCATTTGAAAAAGGAGAGTGCTGTGTCGCGTAGACGCGTCGTAGTCACCGGTATGGGTATGTTGTCGCCACTGGGCACGGATGTGCCGAGCAGTTGGCAGGGCATTCTGGCTGGCCGCAGTGGCATTGGTCTGATCGAACACACCGACCTTTCTGCCTATTCCACCCGTTTTGGCGGCTCGGTAAAGGGCTTCAATGTCGAGGAATACCTGTCGGTCAAGGAAGCACGCAAGCTCGACCTGTTCATTCAGTACGGTCTGGCCGCGGGTTTTCAGGCTGTTCGCAATGCTGGTCTGGAAGTCACCGACGCCAACCGTGAGCGCATTGGCGTGGCCATGGGCTCGGGCATCGGCGGTCTGACCAACATCGAAGAAACCAGCCGTACCCTGCATGAGACGGGCCCGCGTCGAATCTCGCCATTCTTCGTGCCAGGCTCGATCATCAATATGATTTCCGGTTTTCTGTCCATCCACCTGGGTGCGCAGGGACCGAACTACGCCATTTCCACTGCCTGTACCACCGGAACGCACTGCATTGGCATGGCGGCGCGCAACATCATGTACGACGAAGCCGACGTGATGATCGCCGGCGGTGCCGAGATGGCCGCGTGCGGTCTGGGCATGGGCGGCTTCGGCGCGTCCCGTGCGCTGTCGACCCGCAACGACGAGCCGACCCGCGCCAGTCGTCCATGGGACAAGGGCCGTGATGGCTTCGTGCTGTCCGACGGTGCCGGTGCGCTGGTGCTCGAAGAGCTCGAGCACGCCAAGGCTCGCGGCGCGACCATTTATGCCGAGCTGATCGGCTTCGGCACCAGTGGCGATGCGTTCCACATGACTTCGCCACCCGCTGATGGCGCTGGTGCAGCGCGCTGCATCACCAATGCCCTGCGCGATGCGAAAATCAACATCGACCAGGTGCAGTACATCAACGCCCACGGTACCTCGACCCCGGCCGGCGACCTTGCCGAAGCCAATGCGATCAAGACCGTGTTCGGTGAGCACGCCTACAACCTGGCGGTCAGCTCCACCAAGTCCATGACCGGTCACCTGCTGGGTGCGGCGGGCGCGGTCGAGGCGATCTTCAGTGTGCTGGCAATCAACAGCCAGGTGGCCCCGCCAACCATCAACCTCGACGAGCCGGACGAGGGCTGCGATCTCGATTTCGTGCCGCACACGGCGCGCAACATGGACATCGATGTCGTACTGTCCAACTCCTTCGGGTTTGGTGGCACCAACGGCACGTTGGCGTTCCGTCGGTTCGCCGGCTGATGGACAGCTGGGTCGACGGTCAGCCGGCTGACGCTCTGTCGCTGAAGGATCGCGGCCTGGCTTATGGCGATGGGCTGTTCGAGACCATCGCCGTGCGCGGCGGCCAGCCGATATTGCTGGATCGTCACCTGACGCGTTTGGCCGAGGGCTGCTCGCGTCTGGCTATCGCTGCGGATATTGATCGGGTTCGCACGGAACTGCGGGCCTATGCCGCGGCAATGGGCGAGGGGGTACTCAAGCTGATCCTCACCCGTGGTGATGGCTTGCGTGGCTACGCGCCCGATCCTGCGGCGCAGGGTCGACGCATCCTGCAAGGCAACCCGCCTGCGGCTTATCCTGCCGTGCATGGCGAGCAGGGTGTGCGCCTGTTTCCATGCGCCACGCGGCTGTCGAATCAGCCGTTGTTGGCCGGGCTCAAGCATCTGAATCGGCTGGAGCAAGTGCTTGCCCGCGCCGAATGGCGCGACGGCGAACACGCCGAAGGCTTGATGCTTGATCAGGCCGGACGCGTCATCGAAGGCGTGTTCAGCAACCTGTTTCTGGTGCGCGACGGCGTACTGATCACCCCGGATCTGAAGCGCTGTGGCGTGGCCGGTGTGATGCGTGCCGAACTATTGTTTCAGGCCGAGTCATTGGCCATCCCCACCCAAATTACCGATGTAAGCCTCGAACAGCTGCAATGGGCTGACGAAGTCTTTATCTGCAACAGCGTTTATGGCGTCTGGCCGGTACGCGCCTACGCTGCACTGAGCTGGCCGGTTGGCCCGCTCACCCGTAAACTGCAAACCATTGCCCGCGCGCTACTGGATGCCTGATTCGTGAGACGTAAATTCTTGCTGCTGCTGGAAACCGGACTGGTTCTGGCAGGGCTGATAATGGGCGCCAGCGCCTGGAAAATTCATTCGGCGCTGGAACAGCCTCTGAACATCACGCAGGAAGAACTGCTGGATGTGCCGAAAGGCTCGACACCGACCCGCACCTTTCTTGAACTCGAAACCGAGGGGGTCATCAAGGACGCCTTCTGGTTGCGCATTTACTGGCGCTTCAATCTGGCCGGCACACCGATCCATACCGGCGAGTACCGCATGCAGCCAGGCATGACCGTCAACGGTCTGATCGACTTGTGGAAGCGTGGCGAAGTGGTGCAGTACAGTCTGACGCTGGTCGAGGGCTGGAATTTCCACCAGGTCCGCGCCGCGCTGGCAAAAGATGAAAAGATCGAGCAAACCCTCAAGGGCTTGAGCGACAGCGAAGTGATGGAGAAAATCGGTCATCGGGGATTGTTCCCGGAAGGTCGGTTCTTCCCGGATACCTACCGTTTCGTGCGGGGCGTTTCCGATGTCGAATTGCTGAAGAAGGCCTTTGACCGGCTCGATGAAGTGTTGGCCAAGGAGTGGGAAAACCGCTCGGCCGATGCGCCGTACAGCGAGCCTTATCAGGCGCTGATCATGGCGTCGCTGGTGGAGAAGGAAACCGGCGTACCACAGGAGCGCGGGCAGATTGCCGGCGTGTTCGTGCGCCGCATGGCGCTGGGCATGCAGTTGCAGACCGACCCGACCGTGATCTATGGCCTGGGCGACCGCTACACCGGCAAGTTGACCCGTGCTCATCTCAAGGAGCCGACGCCCTACAATACCTATGTGATTCCCGGGTTGCCGCCGACGCCGATTGCCATGGTCGGTCGCGAGGCGATTCACGCCGCGCTCAATCCGGTGGAAGGCAACAGCCTGTATTTCGTCGCCCGTGGCGATGGCAGCCATGTGTTCTCCGATGACCTGGATGCACACAACAGTGCGGTGCGCGAGTTCCAGCTCAAGCGCCGCGCCGATTACCGCTCCAGCCCGGCCCCGGCGAATGCGCCGGCGGCTCCGGCCACGGCGACGGAGGAGGCGATTCCTGCCGCGTCCCCGAATACCGCGCCTGAAGCGCTGCCGCAGGTTCCGCCTCAGGAACCTGCGCCAGCCCCTGCTGCCGAGCCTGAGACGGCGGCACCGCAAAATGCGCAATGACTTTGATTAAGGACTGCCTGTGACTGGCTTGTTTATTACCCTGGAAGGCCCGGAAGGCGCTGGCAAGAGCACCAACCGCGAGTACCTCGCCGAGCGTCTGCGCGTCGAAGGTATCGAAGTGGTGCTGACTCGCGAACCCGGCGGAACGCCACTGGCCGAACGGATTCGCGACGTGCTGCTGGCCCCGGCCGATGAGGTCATGAACCCCGACACCGAGCTGTTGCTGGTGTTCGCCGCGCGCGCCCAGCATCTGGCCGAAGTGATTCGTCCGGCACTGGCCCGTGGCGCGGTGGTGTTGTGTGATCGTTTCACCGATTCGACATACGCCTATCAGGGCGGCGGTCGTGGTTTGTCAATGGAGCGCATTGCTGCGCTGGAGACGTTCGTTCAGGGCGACTTGCGGCCGGATCTGACACTGATTTTCGATCTGCCGGTGGAAATGGGTCTGGCTCGCGCCAGTGCCCGTGGCCGTCTGGATCGTTTCGAGCTGGAAGGCCGGGCGTTTTTCGAAGCGGTGCGCAATGCGTTTCTCAAGCGCGCTGAGGCTGATCCTGCACGCTATGTGCGCATCGATGCCGGTCAGCCATTGGTCAAGGTTCAGCAATCGCTGGACACCTTGATTCCGAACTTGCTGGAGCTGATTCGTGGCTGAGGCCTATCCATGGCAGGACAGCCTCTGGCAGCAACTGGCCGGACGCAGTCAGCACGCTCATGCGTATTTGCTGCACGGCCCGGCCGGGATCGGCAAGCGCGCGCTGGCCGAACGCCTGATGGCCAGCCTGCTTTGTCAGCGTCCGACACCGGAAGCCTGCGGTGAGTGCAAATCGTGCCTGCTGCTCAAGGCCGGCAGCCACCCGGACAATTACATCCTTGAGCCCGAGGAAGCCGACAAGGCGATCAAGGTCGACCAGGTACGCGATCTGGTCAGTTTCGTGGTGCAGACCGCGCAACTGGGCGGGCGCAAGGTGGTGCTGATCGAGCCGGTGGAGTCGATGAACATCAACGCCGCCAACGCCTTGCTAAAAAGCCTTGAAGAGCCTTCCGGCGATACCGTGCTGTTGCTGGTGAGCCACCAGCCGAGCCGTTTGCTGCCGACGATCAAGAGCCGCTGCGTGCAGCAGGCGTGTCCGCTGCCCGGTGAGGCCATGAGCCTGCAATGGCTGGCACAGGCGCTGCCGGAGTGTTCCGAAGAGGAGCGCATCGAATTGCTGACGCTGGCGGCAGGTTCGCCACTGGCGGCGGTCAGCTTGCAGTCCCAGGGCGTGCGCGAGCAGCGGGCGCAGGTGGTCGAAGGGGTGAAGAAGTTGCTCAAGCAGCAGCAATCGCCGACACAATTGGCCGAAGAATGGAAAAGCATTCCGATGCTGCGCCTGTTCGACTGGTTCTGCGACTGGTCGAGTCTGATCCTGCGCTATCAACTGACCCAGGATGAAGCCGGCCTCGGTCTGACCGATATGCGCAAAGTCGTGCAGTACCTGGCGCAGAAAAGCGCCCAGGGCAAAGTCCTCGATATTCAGGACTGGATTCTCGCCCAGCGGCAGAAAGTCCTGAGCAAAGCCAACCTCAACCCGGCACTGCTGCTGGAAGCGTTGTTGGTGCAATGGGCGGGTTTGCCTGGTCAAAGATAAGAATGTGTACCTAGACTCTGAACATCAGCAGTGGAGGTCAACATGAATGAAGCCATCAGCCCCGGGCCGCGCAACGGCATCCTGTCCCTGACGATCAAGGACAAATCGGTGCTTTACGCTGCCTACATGCCGTTTATCAAGAACGGTGGCCTGTTCATCCCGACCAACAAGAGCTACAAGTTGGGCGACGAGGTGTTCATGCTGCTGAACCTGATGGACGAGGCGGAGAAGATCCCGGTGGCCGGCAAGGTCGCCTGGATAACCCCCAAAGGTGCGCAAGGCAATCGTGCCGCCGGCGTCGGCGTGCAATTCAACGAGGGCGACAACACCGCCCGCAGTCGCATCGAAACCCATCTGGCCGGAGCCCTGAAATCCGACCGTCCCACTCATACGATGTAAGTAGCCGTCTTTTTTATGCTCGTAGATTCCCATTGTCATCTTGATCGCCTCGACCTCGCCGCCCATGATGGCTCGCTGGATGCTGCACTTGATGCGGCCCGCCAGCGTGGGGTCGGGCATTTCCTGTGCATCGGCGTGAGTGCCGACAACGCTGCCGACGTCAAGGCCCTGGCCGAGCGCTATGACGACGTCGATTGCTCGGTCGGTGTGCACCCATTGGATGTGCAACCGGGCGCGGCGCCGGCACTGGACTGGCTGCTGCATGAGCTCAATCACCCGAAAGTGGTGGCGATCGGTGAAACCGGTCTGGACTATCACTACGAGCCGGAAGCCGCCGAGCTGCAGCAGGCATCCTTCCGCCTGCACCTGCAAGCCGCCCGGCAGACCGGTAAACCGGTGATCATCCACACCCGTGGCGCCCGTGCCGATACCCTCGAACTACTGCGTGAAGCGGCGTTGCCCCAGGCCGGTGTGCTGCATTGCTTCACCGAAGACTGGGACATGGCCAAGGCTGCGCTGGACATGGGTTATTACATTTCCCTGTCGGGCATCGTCACTTTCCGCAACGCCGACGCTCTGCGCGATGTGGCGAGCAAGGTGCCGACTGATCGCTTGCTGGTGGAGACCGATTCGCCGTATCTGGCGCCGATCCCGTATCGCGGCAAACCGAACCTGCCGCAGTACGTGCGCGAGGTGGCGGAGTTTCTGGCGATGCTGCGTGGGGAAGACTATGAGCGGTTTGCCGAGCAGACCACCGAGAACTTCAAGCGGCTCTTTCCCTTGGCGCATGTAAAAGGCTGATCGTGTAGGAGCTGCCGCAGGCTGCGATCTTTTGATTTTGATTTTTTAAAAACAACATCAAAAGATCGCAGCCTGCGGCAGCTCCCACAAGCGCGGTGGGCGTAAATGACAGGGATTTACGCCAAATCGCAGGCAAAAAAAACCCGGGTTCTGGGGGGTGAATCCGGGTTAAGACCATTAGGAGTAAAACAAAGGCACGCGGTCCCTTGGTACCTTTACCGGCACGGCACTTGGGGGAGATGCCGCCCGACAGTTCAAGTATTGATCAGTCTGGCGTTCAGTCCAGTTGAGCGGTCGGGGTTTTTAAACAAATTTGGAATACGTGCGCTTCAGTTGAGTTCTCATTGCCGCCTCAGCGTTCGCAAAATGAACAAGAAACACAGATATGGTCGGATGATCCGTGCATTTTTGTGCAAGTTAGGCATAATACGCGGCTTCGAATTTTGACCCCTACAGACCTTTTCTTATGCACAAAGAACCTCGTAAGGTCCGTGAGTTTCGTCGCCGTGAGCAAGAAATTCTCGATACCGCGCTCAAGCTGTTCCTCGAACAAGGTGAAGACAGTGTCACCGTCGAGATGATTGCTGATGCCGTGGGTATCGGCAAAGGCACGATCTACAAGCACTTCAAATCCAAGGCCGAGATCTATCTGCGGCTGATGCTCGATTACGAGCGCGATTTGAACGAGCTGCTGCATTCGGCCGATGTCGACAAGGACAAGGAAGCGCTGTCCCGTGCCTACTTCGAATTCCGTATGCGCGACCCTCAGCGCTATCGCCTGTTCGACCGTCTCGAAGAGAAGGTGGTGAAAGGCAATCAGGTACCGGAAATGGTCGAGGAACTGCACAAGATCCGTGCCTCGAACTTCGAACGCCTGACCTTGCTCATCAAGGGCCGGATCAGCGAAGGCAAGCTCGAAGACGTGCCGCCGTACTTCCACTACTGCGCGTCCTGGGCGCTGGTGCACGGCGCTGTCGCGCTGTATCACTCGCCGTTCTGGAGCAACGTGCTCGAAGATCAGGAAGGCTTCTTCCAGTTCCTGATGGACATCGGCGTGCGCATGGGCAACAAGCGCAAGCGCGATCCGGAAACCCCGAGCAGCTGAATCATTCAGCGGCCTTATTGCGCCATGATTTCGCTACATGACGCAGTACCGCAGGAATATACTCAGGCATAGGGCTTGCTAAAACTTGATTTGTGAGTCAAGTTTTAGCGGCTCGAAATTCTATCGCCGGAGTGATCATGATCGTTGACCGTCAAGGCAGGCGTTTTCGCAATTTGCGCATCAGCCTGACTTCAGCCTGCAATTACGCCTGTACCTACTGCGTGCCCAACGGCAAGCGGTTGGTGGCTGCGCAGGATGAACTGTCGGCCGAGGCCATGGCCCGTGGCGTGGCTTATCTGATCGAAGCCGCCGGCATCGAGCGCCTGCGCATCACCGGCGGCGAGCCGTTGGTCAGCCCCAAACTCGAATCTTTCATGAGCGCCGTCGGCAAGATGGGCCTGGAAGACATCAGCCTGACCACCAACGGTCAACTCCTGGCGAAAAAGCTGCCGCTGCTGGTGGATGCCGGTCTGCGCCGGATCAACGTATCCCTCGATACCCTCGACGCCGGCGCGTTCCGCAGCATCGCCCGTGGCGGCGATCTGGCAACCGTGCTCGACGGCATGGATCAGGCGAAAGCGGCGGGGATGAAGATCAAGGTCAACATGGTGCCGCTGCGCGGGCAGAACCTGGATCAGGTGATGCCGCTGCTCGACTATTGTCTGGAACGTGGCTACGAGCTGCGTTTCATCGAGTTGATGCGCATGGGCCACCTCGCTACTGACTCCAATGCCTTCCTGCAACAGTTCGTCAGCCTGCAGCAGTTGCTGAGCCTGATTGGCGAGCGTTATGAGTACGCACAAGCCGATGCGCCGGTGGACGCCACGGCCGTGCGCTATGCGATCCCGGGGCTGGGCCATTTCGGCGTGATCGCCAACGAAAGCGTGCCGTTCTGCAGAACCTGTTCGCGCTTGCGTCTGTCGTCGACCGGCTGGCTGCACGGCTGCCTGTCGTCGAGCAACCGCCACTATGTCGGCGATCTGCTCGACAAGCCGCGTCATCAGGCATTGCCGGCGTTGCAGCGTTTGCTGGTCAAGGCGCTGGGCGACAAGCAGGAAGTGGCGTTCTCCGGTGGTGCGACCGTCATGAAGATTATCGGCGGCTGATCCTTTTTTTCGCGAGCAGGCTCGCTCCCACAGGGTTTTTCTTAATCCTGTGGGAGCGAGCCTGCTCGCGAAAGCATTTCATCATCCGGCAAAGATCCTGAGCTGGCGCAAAAGCTGCATCCAACGGCCATTCGCCGGTTTTCCGTCACCGGCTTCTGGAGGATGAGGATGCGTAGCCTGGTTTTGCTGCTGGCCGTTTTGGCGCTTGGCGGCTGTATGACTGTCAGCGATATGGCCGAAGGCACTCGCTATCAGATGAGCGACGCGGGGCTGTTGGATCACAGCGACAGCCGTCGGGTGAACAACTTCCGCATTCAGCCGGACTCGTTCATCTACATCGCCCAGGGTTCATTCGCACCGCCGGGTGGCTCCTATCCGCGCCCGAACGTTGTGGCCGAAGAAGCGTTCAAAGGTTTTGTCGAATACTTCCCGATGGTCCGCCGTGCGCGAGCCCCGGAAGGCCTCGATCAGGCATTGGGCGAAGCTCGCGATGCCGGTGCTCACTACCTGCTGTATACCCGCTTCGCCAAGGCTGACGACCGCATCGGCAACTCCGACGAGTGGCTCGATCAGGAAGCCGTGGATCGCCTCGGCATCGACGGCGGGGTGATTCAGATCATGTTGATCGAGACCAGCACGCAGTATTTGATTGATACTGCACGGATCAAGAGTCGTGGCGGTTTACTGACGTTCCACGATAACAAGCCGGAAGACCTGATCGGCCCGCCACTGGCGCAATACGCGCGCAGCCTGCTGGGAGTCGGCGACCAATAAACCCAAGGAGTACGCCATGAGTGGCCCGCAAAAAGCCAATGACCTGTTGGGACAGATCCCCAAAACCAAAGGCCTGCCGCCGGTGCATTTGTGGAATCCGGACTTCTGCGGCGACATCGACATGCGCATCGCCCGTGACGGCACCTGGTATTACCTGGGCACGCCGATCGGGCGCAAGCCGATGGTCAAGCTGTTCTCCACCATCATCCGCCGCGACGGCGATGATTACTTCCTGATTACCCCGGTGGAAAAGGTCGGGATCAAAGTCGACGACGCGCCGTTTGTGGCGATTGCCGTGGAGGTTGAAGGCGAGGGTGAAGCGCAGTTGCTGCGCTTCACCACCAACGTCGAGGAGACCGCCGAGGCCGGGCCGGAACATCCGATCCGCGTCGAGATCGACCCGGTGACTCAAGAGCCCGCGCCTTACGTGCACGTGCGCAGCAACCTCGAAGCGCTGATTCACCGCAATGTGTTTTACCAACTGGTGGAACTGGCGGTCAGTCGCGAAATCGACGGGCAGCGCTGGTTGGGCGTATGGAGTGGCGGCGAATTCTTCCGCATCGGCCTCGAGCCTTAAACAAAAATCCCTGTGGGAGCGAGCCTGCTCGCGAAGACGATATGTCAGTAGATCTTAGGGCGACTGATACATCGCTTTCGCGAGCAGGCTCGCTCCCACATAGGATTTTAGAGTCACCTTGAAATCCCGATTGACTGTTAATCGTATGATGATTAGCGTGAACACCCATCGCCAAGCGCTTTGAGGTTTTCATGTCCAGCAGCTTTCATGCATCAACGGTCGATTGGCTGGGCAGCTGGATTGCCGCTGGCCAGGTAAAGCCGGGGCAGACGATCAAGGTCGAGGCCGATCTGGGCGAGCAGCTCGGCGTCAGCCGCACCGTGATTCGCGAGGCGATCAAGACGCTGGTCGCCAAAGGCATGCTTGAGGTCGGGCCGAAAGTCGGCACCCGCGTGTTACCGGTGCGGCGCTGGAACCTGTTTGATCCGCAAGTCGTCGGTTGGCTATCGCGCAATGGCTTGCCGGAAAATTTCGTCGATGACCTGCTCGACCTACGCCGTACCATCGAACCGATGGCCGTGCGCTGGGCCTGCGAGCGCGCCAGCCTGGAGCAGATTCACGCGGTGCAACTGGCCTACAACGCGCTGGAGCGGGCGGTCGACAGCGGCATCGATTACAACCGTGCCGACCAGGTGTTCCACGAGTGCATTCTGGCAGCCAGCCATAACCAGTTCATTGAGCAAATGGTCCCGGCCCTCGGCGCCTTGCTCGCGGTGTCGTTTGAAGTCTCCGCCGCTGACCCTGATGAACTGCGTCGCACCTTGCCGATCCACAAGGACATGGCTGACGCCATCGCCGCCCGCGATGCGGCGCGCGGGGTGTGGGCCTGCATGACCCTGATCGACAATGCCGACCTGGCAATCAAGCGCTTTTACCCGCAGGTGATGGCCGACAAAAAAGCCAGCTGACAACACAAATCCCCACCATAAAAACCACAAGAACCAAGGAGTTGCCATGAGCTGGACCGCCGTAACCCAACACCGCGCCAGACTCGGAGAAGGCCCGTTCTGGGACGCCCCCACCCAGGCGCTGTACTGGGTCGATATCGCCGGCCAGCAGGCGCTGCGGCTGATCGGCAACAACGTGCAGATCTGGCAGATGCCCGAGCACGTTTCGGCGTTTATCCCGTGTGCCAGCGGCGACGCGTTGGTGACCCTGAGCAGCGGCGTGTACCGTCTGGACCTCGATTCCCCGGGCCTTGAGCCAAGCCTGACGCTGTTTTGCATCGCCGACCCGCAACCGGGCAATCGGCCCAATGAAGCGCGCTGCGACGCCCAAGGGCGACTGTGGCTCGGCACCATGCAGAACAACATCGGCGCCAACGGCGAAGACTTGCCGGTCGAACGTCGTTCCGGTGGCCTGTTCCGCATTGATCCCGACCAGCGCGTCACACCGTTGCTGCGTGGCTTGGGGATTCCCAACACCTTGCTGTGGAGCGACGACGGCACCACGCTGCTGTTCGGCGACAGCCTCGACGGGGTGCTCAATCGCTATTTCATTCACACCGACGGCAATCTCGATGTCGCCAGCCGCTGGTACGGTCCTGACCAGAACGGCGGCCCGGACGGTTCGGCAATGGACGCCGAAGGCTACGTGTGGAATGCCCGTTGGGACGGCAGCTGCCTGCTGCGTCTGACACCCGAAGGGCAAATCGACCGCAAAATCGATCTGCCCGTCAGCCGCCCGACCAGTTGCGTATTCGGTGGCGAAGACCTGAAAACCCTGTACATCACCAGCGCCCAGAGTCCGCATAACCATCCACTGGATGGCGCGCTATTGTCGATGCGGGTCGATGTGCCGGGCAAACTCTGCACACGCTTCGCTGGTTAAATCCCAAAATATGGGATGCAAAATTATATATTGAGATTATTCGGCGGTCGGGTTTATAGTCGGCTCCAGCAGTAACACGCACTCACACTTAAAAAGAACAAAACAGGTGAAGTGATGCAGCGAATCTCTATCGCACTCCCCAACGGAGTCAGCGTCTCGCAACGGCCCGGCGTCGCTCGCCGCGCCTGCCTGTTTCGTTTCCACAGTCTTCCAGACCGGACATCGGCAGATGCCCGGTTTTTTTGTGCTGACGAACAGGAGTCCTGATCCATGGCTGAACCTCTTTGCTTGCCGCCGGTGCCTGCGCCGCCGAAGGGTGAGCGTCTGAAAGACAAAGTGGTGCTGCTGACCGGCGCGGCCCAAGGCATCGGCGAAGCCATCGTCGCCACCTTCGCCTCACAGCAGGCCAGGCTGGTGATCAGCGATATTCAAGCAGAGAAGGTCGAGAAGGTTGCCGCGCACTGGCGCGAGCAGGGCGCTGACGTGCAGGCGGTCAAGGCCGACGTCTCGCGCCAGCAAGACCTGCACGTCATGGCCAGACTGGCGGTTGAGCGGCACGGGCGCATCGACGTGCTGGTCAACTGCGCCGGGGTCAACGTGTTCCGCGACCCGCTGCAAATGACCGAAGAAGACTGGCGTCGTTGCTTCGCCATCGATCTGGACGGCGCCTGGTACGGCTGCAAGGCCGTGTTGCCGCAGATGATCGAGCAGGGCGTCGGCAGCATCATCAACATCGCCTCGACCCATTCCTCCCACATCATTCCCGGTTGCTTCCCGTACCCGGTGGCCAAGCACGGCCTGCTCGGACTGACCCGGGCGCTGGGCATCGAATACGCGGCGAAGGGCGTTCGGGTCAACGCCATTGCCCCGGGCTACATCGAGACGCAACTCAACGTCGATTACTGGAACGGCTTTGCCGACCCGCAGGCCGAGCGTCAGCGCGCATTCGATCTGCACCCGCCGAAACGTATCGGCCAGCCGATTGAAGTGGCCATGACCGCGGTGTTTCTGGCCAGTGACGAAGCGCCGTTTATCAATGCCTCGTGTATCACCATCGATGGTGGACGCTCGGTGATGTACCACGACTGAATAGCTTGGGTTTCAGGCGGTGAAATCCGCGTGAAATCCAATCATCATACGATATGACTATTTTCAACAGGCTTTGCAGCAGTACGTGTCACGCCACCACACCTGTGGCGAGGGAGCTCGCTCCTGCTCGGCTGCGCAGCAGTCGTAAATTCGGGCTGCGCGGTGTGTTTGATTGACCGAGGTAACCGGTTTTAGGGCCGCTTCGCAGCCCAGCGGGAGCAAGCTCCCTCGCCACAAGCTGTTTAATTTGCTCAAGAAAAATAACAAGGAGTCAGCTTATGAAACGTCGTTTTGGGATTCGTACCCTGTGCAGTGCCGCGCTGGCGGTCACCGCGTTCAGTCTGAGCAGTACGCTGCTCGCTGCCGACGCCGTGAAAATCGGTTTTCTGGTCAAGCAGGCTGAAGAGCCATGGTTCCAGACCGAATGGGCCTTCGCCGAAAAAGCCGCCAAGGACAAAGGCTTCGAACTGATCAAGATCGCCGTGCCGGACGGCGAGAAAACCCTCTCGGCCATCGACAGCCTTGCGGCCAACGGCGCCAAAGGCTTCGTGATCTGCCCGCCGGACGTCTCGCTCGGCCCGGCAATCATGGCCAAAGCCAAACTCAATGATCTGAAAGTGATCGCCGTCGACGACCGTTTCGTCGACGCCAGCGGCAAGTTCATGGAAGACGTGCCGTACCTCGGCATGGCCGCGTTCGAAGTCGGCCAGAAGCAGGGCAACGCGATGGTCGCCGAAGCGAAGAAACGCAACTGGGACTGGAAAGACACTTACGCGGTGGTCAACACCTACAACGAACTCGACACCGGCAAGAAGCGCACCGACGGTTCGATGAAGGCGCTCGAAGACGCCGGCCTGCCGAAAGACCACATCCTGACCGCCGCGCTGAAAACCCTCGATGTACCCGGCAGCATGGACGCTACCAACTCGGCGCTGGTAAAGCTGCCCAGCGCAGCGAAGAACCTGATCATCGGCGGCATGAACGACAACACCGTGCTCGGCGGCGTGCGCGCCACCGAAGCCGCCGGGTTCGCTGCGGCCAACGTGATTGGTATCGGCATCAATGGCACCGACGCCATCGGCGAGCTGAAAAAGCCCAATAGCGGTTTCTTCGGTTCGATGCTGCCAAGCCCGCACATCGAAGGCTACAAGACCGCCGAGATGATGTACGAGTGGGTCACCACCGGCAAAGAACCGCCTAAGTACACGGCGATGGATGACGTCACCCTGATCACCCGCGAGAACTTCAAGCAAGAGCTGGAAAAAATCGGCCTGTGGAACTGATGGCTGCTCGATCGGTGTGAAGAGGTGACTCAGATGCACGCGCAAGTACAGACACATGTAAACAGCAGCGGCGGCAGCCTGCGCTTCAACGGGATCGGCAAGACTTTTCCCGGGGTCAAGGCGCTGGACGCCATCAGCTTCGTCGCCCACCCGGGGCAGGTGCACGCCTTGATGGGCGAGAACGGCGCCGGCAAATCGACCCTGCTGAAAATTCTCGGCGGCGCCTACATTCCGAGCAGCGGCGAGTTGCAGATCGGCGAGCAGACCATGGCGTTCAAGTCGACCGCCGACAGCATCGGCAGTGGCGTCGCGGTGATTCACCAGGAGCTGCATCTGGTGCCGGAAATGAGTGTGGCCGAGAACCTGTTTCTCGGTCATCTGCCGGCCAGTTTCGGCCTGATCAATCGTGGCGTCCTGCGCCAGAATGCCTTGGCCTGTCTCAAGGGCCTGGCCGATGAAATTGATCCGCAGACCAAGGTCGGGCGCCTGTCGCTCGGCCAGCGGCAACTGGTGGAAATCGCCAAGGCGCTGTCCCGTGGCGCGCATGTGATCGCCTTCGATGAGCCGACCAGCAGCCTCTCGGCGCGCGAAATCGACCGTTTGATGGCGATCATCAGCCGCCTGCGCGATGAGGGCAAAGTGGTGCTCTACGTCTCGCATCGCATGGAAGAGGTGTTCCGCATTTGCGACGCGGTGACGGTGTTCAAGGATGGCCGTTACGTGCGCACCTTCGATGACATGAGCCAGTTGACCCACGATCAACTGGTGACCTGCATGGTCGGCCGCGACATTCAGGATATCTACGATTACCGCAGTCGCCCACGCGGCGCGGTGGCGTTGAAGGTCGACGGTTTGCTCGGCCCGGGCCTGCGCGAACCGGTGAGTTTCGAGGCGCACAAGGGCGAGATTCTTGGGCTGTTCGGCCTGGTCGGGGCCGGGCGCACCGAGCTGTTCCGGCTGCTCAGCGGGCTTGAGCGCAACACCGCCGGACGCCTGGAATTGCGCGGCCATGAACTGAAATTGCGCTCACCACGTGACGCGATTGCCGCCGGGATTCTGCTATGCCCCGAGGACCGGAAAAAAGAAGGGATCATTCCGCTGGCCAGCGTTGCCGAGAACATCAACATCAGCGCGCGCGGCGCCAATGCCAGCCTCGGCTGCCTGCTGCGCGGGCTATGGGAGAAGGGCAACGCCGACAAGCAGATCAAGGCGCTGAAAGTCAAAACCCCGCACGCCGGGCAGCAGATCAAATTCCTGTCCGGCGGCAATCAGCAGAAGGCCATTCTCGGTCGCTGGCTGTCGATGCCGATGAAGGTTCTGCTGCTCGACGAGCCGACTCGCGGCATCGACATCGGCGCCAAGGCCGAGATCTACCAGATCATCCATAACCTGGCCGCCGATGGCATTTCGGTGATCGTGGTGTCCAGCGACCTCATGGAGGTGATGGGCATTTCCGACCGCATTCTGGTGCTCTGCGAAGGCGCGCTGCGCGGCGAAGTCAGCCGCGACCAGGCCAATGAATCCAACCTGCTGCAACTGGCTTTGCCGCGCCATCGCGCTGACGGCGTGGCGAACTGAGAGGTGACTATGATGACCATCCAAAACAAGGCACTGCCGACTCCCCGCAAACCGCTGGACCTGCGGCGCTTCCTCGATGACTGGGTCATGCTGCTGGCGGCGATCGGGATCTTCGTCGCCTGCACGCTGCTGATCGACAACTTCCTCTCGCCACTGAACATGCGCGGGCTGGGCCTGGCGATTTCCACCACCGGCATCGCCGCGTGCACCATGCTCTACTGCCTGGCGTCGGGGCACTTCGACTTGTCGGTAGGCTCGGTGATCGCTTGCGCCGGCGTGGTGGCGGCGGTGGTGATGCGCGACACCAACAGCGTGTTCCTCGGCGTCAGCGCAGCGCTGGTGATGGGCCTGATGGTCGGGCTGATCAACGGCATCGTGATTGCCAAGTTGCGGGTCAATGCGCTGATCACCACGCTGGCGACGATGCAGATCGTCCGCGGCCTGGCCTACATTTTTGCCAACGGCAAAGCGGTGGGCGTGTCGCAGGAATCGTTCTTCGTCTTCGGCAACGGCCAGTTGTTCGGCGTGCCGGTGCCGATTCTGATCACCATCGTCTGCTTCCTGTTCTTCGGCTGGCTGCTGAACTACACCACCTACGGGCGCAACACCATGGCCATCGGCGGCAACCAGGAAGCAGCGTTGCTCGCCGGGGTCAACGTTGACCGGACCAAGATCATCATTTTCGCCGTGCACGGCGTGATCGGCGCACTGGCCGGGGTGATTCTGGCATCGCGCATGACCTCCGGGCAGCCAATGATTGGCCAGGGTTTCGAGCTGACTGTAATTTCGGCGTGTGTGCTCGGCGGCGTGTCGTTGAGCGGCGGGATCGGCATGATCCGGCATGTGATTGCCGGGGTACTGATTCTGGCGATCATCGAGAATGCGATGAACCTGAAGAACATCGACACGTTTTATCAGTATGTGATTCGCGGTTCGATTCTGTTGCTGGCCGTGGTGATCGATCGCCTCAAACAACGCTGATTCCCGCTCAGCACGCGAACCTGTGGGAGCTGGCTTGCCAGCGATTTCGGTTGATCATTCAACATTAACTTTGAATGTTCCGCCGCCATCGCTGGCAAGCCAGCTCCCACAGGTGGTTGCGCCGCGCCAGACCTTCCGTCATCTCTCCTAAAAATTCCTTGCTCGCCCGCGCCCGTTTCGGGTATCAATTTGTACATGATTAGACAGGTACGATTTGACAAGAAACAACGGGTGGTCGACGAGCTCGTCCGGCGTATCGAAAGCGGCCTCATGGAGGACGGCTTTCTGTTGCCCGGCGAGCATCAGTTGGCTCAGGAATTCAACGTCAGCCGTGGCACGTTGCGCGAGGCGCTGGCCGAACTGAAGCGGCGCAATTACATCGCCACGCAAAGCGGGGTCGGCTCCATTGTCACGTTCGACGGTGTAGCGCTCGATCAGCGCAGCGGCTGGGCGCAGGCGCTGGCCGACAGCGGGGCGCTGATCAACACTGAAGTGCTGCGCCTGGAAGCCGTGACCCGGCCCGATCTGCTCTCGCGGTTTGGCACCGACCAATTCATCACCCTCGACCGCCGTCGCCGCTCCAACGACGGCACTCTGGTGTCCCTTGAACGCTCGTTGATGCCGGCCACCGGCGGCCTGGAAAGCCTGCCGCGGGTCGGTCTGATCGACAACTCGTTGACCATTACCCTCGCGGCCTACGGCTACATCGGCGAGCGCGGTGATCAGTGGATCGGCGCCGAACCGCTGAATGCCGAAGACGCTGAGCTGCTCGGGCGCCCGGTGGGGACGGTGTTCCTCAAGGCCCTGCGCACCACCTACGACCGGCAGAACCGTTTCATGGAACAGGTCGAAAGCCTGCTCGACCCGGTGCATTTCCGCCTGCACCTGCAATTTGGAGAATCGAAATGACCGCGCTCAACCGTGCCCTTGGTGCGTTTTATGGCCTGGCCCTCGGTGATGCGCTGGGCATGCCGACGCAATCGCTGAACCGTGAAACGATCAAGATCCGCTTCGGCTGGATCACCGATCTGCAGGATGCCGGTCCTCTGCAACCAATAGCCGCCAACATGCCCAAAGGCTCGATCACCGACGACACCGAACAGGCGATTCTGGTCGGCGAGTTGCTGATCGAGGGCAAGGGCCGCATCGAGCCGGCCGTGCTCGCCCAACGGCTGATCGAGTGGGAAGCCGAGATGCAGGCCAAGGGTTCCCAGGATCTGCTCGGCCCGTCGACCAAACGCGCCATTGAAATGATCCTAGCCGGCCACTCGCCGGAGGAGGCCGGGCGTTATGGCACCACCAACGGCGCGGCGATGCGCATCACTCCGGTGGGCATCGCCGCAAACGTCGCCGATCCCGAGCGGTTCATCGCGGCCGTGGTGCAGGCCTGTCAGGTCACCCACAACACCACGCTGGGGATTTCCAGTGCGGCGGCGGTGGCGGCGGTGGTCTCGGCCGGGATCAACGGCATGGATCTGGGCCAGGCGTTGAACCTCGGCCAGCAGATTGCGCAACAGGCCGAGGCACATGGGCACTGGGTGGCCGGCGGGCGCATCGCTTCGCGCATCAGTTGGGCGCGAACCATCAGCGTCGATAGTGACAAGGCGCTGCTGGCGGATCTGCTGTACGACGTGATCGGCACGTCGGTGGCATCGCAGGAATCGGTGGTGGTCTCATTCGCCCTGGCGCAGCAAGTGGCGGTCGGCGAGATGAGTGCGTTCGAAGCGTTGTGCATGGCCGCCAGCCTGGGCGGTGACACCGACACCATCGCGGCGATTCTTGGCGCCATGCTCGGGGCCTGCCTGGGTCTTGAGAGTTGGCCTGCCGAGATGATCAAAACGGTGAAGGCTGTCAATCATCTGGAGCTTGAGCCGTTGGTGCAAGGTCTGTTGGCCTTGCGTTGATTCAATTGACGCCTTCGCTGGCAAGCCAGCTCCCACAGGGATCGTGCATATCTTAAGGTTCACTTTGAACCTGTGGGAGCGGGCTTGCCCGCGATAGGCGCGACGCGTTTATGAATTATTCACCCGCAATGGATCGCACAGACAGGCCGAGGATGGCCGGGATGTCTTGTCGTTTTGCGTCATTGCCACAACCACAATAAAGGCAAACAGGAGCACTGTTCATGAGTTCATCAAACGTCGGGCCAAGCGCCGGGCAACTGGAAACCCGCGGCATTGAGCCGGTGCCGGAAGCCGAGTGCAACGGCCATCCGTTGCAACTGTTCTGGGTCTGGTTCGCCGCCAACATTTCCATTCTCGGACTGCCGCTGGGCGCTACGCTGGTGGCGTTTCGCGGGCTGGCGATCTGGCAGGCGATCATCGTCGCGATTGTCGGCGCAGCCGGTTCGTTTGCGGTGGTGGGGATCATCTCGATTGCCGGCCGCCGCGGCCGCGCGCCGAGCCTGACCCTGTCGCGGGCGATCTTCGGCGTGCGCGGTAACATCGGCCCGACCCTGGTCTCGCTGATGTCGCGTCTGGGCTGGGAAACGGTCAACACCACCACCGCCGCATTCGTGCTGCTGTCGCTGTGCTCGATCCTGTTCGGCTCGCCGGTGGAAGCGAAAAGCGCGCCCGTGCTGACGCTGATCTTCATCGCCATTTTCGTGTTACTGACCCTGTCGGTTTCCGGTCTCGGACACGCGACGTTGCTGGTGATCCAGAAGTGGGCGACCTACGTGTTCGGCGCGCTGAACATTCTGGTCGGCGGCTTCCTCTGCGCGACCATCGACTGGAGCGCGGTGTTCAACGCCACGCCAGCGCCGCTGAGCGCGATGATCATCGGCATCGGCACCATGGCCGCCGGCACCGGGATCGGCTGGGCCAACGCCGGCGCGGACATGTCGCGCTATCAGCACCGCAGCGTCAAGGCGGTGCGGCTGGTGGCATCGGCGGCGTTCGGCGCGGGGATTCCGCTGGTGCTGCTGATCACCCTCGGTGGCCTGCTGTCGGTGGGCAACAACGATCTGGCATCGGCGACTGATCCGATCGTGGCGATCCGCGACATGCTGCCAACGTGGATGGCCGTGCCGTACCTGATCACCGCATTCGGCGGACTGCTGCTGTCGAACAACCTCTCGGTGTACTCCGCCGGTTTGACCACGCTGACGTTGGGTCTCAAGGTCAAACGCGTCTACGCGGTGGTGGTGGACATCGTCGCGATCTTCGCCGGCTCGATCTACTTCATGCTGATTGCCGACAGCTTCTACGGCCCGTTCATCACCTTCATTTCCCTGCTGGCGGTGCCGATCACCGCGTGGGTCGGGATCTTCGTGATCGACCTGATTCACCGGCATTACTACAGCCCCAACGACCTGCTTGATGTCAGCCCGAGCAGCGCCTATTGGTATCGCGGCGGCATCGAGTGGCGCGCGTTCGGCGCCTGGGCGATTGCCATCGTGCTCGGCTTCAGTTTCACCACCATCGGCACCACCGCCGAGAATGTCTGGTTCAAAGGCTTCCTGTCTGACTCGTGGCTGGGCCACAACGGTCTGGGCTGGATCGTGACCTTCGTGGTGGCCGGTGGCATTTACCTGGTTCTCGGCGGGGCGAAAGACCGCCGCGCCGCGCAAGTCGAGAATGCTCATGCCTAAGATGTTGCACACCGGCCAGGTCATCATTGACCTGGTCATGGCGGTGGATCAGTTGCCGCAAATCGGCGGCGATGTGCTGGCGCAGTCTGCGGCGTTCGAGGCCGGCGGCGGTTTCAACGTGATGGCCGCTGCCGTACGCAATGGTTTGCCGGTGGTTTATCTCGGTCGCCACGGCAGCGGGCGTTTCGGTGATCTGGCGCGTCAGGCGATGAAGGATGAAGGCATTCACATCGGTATCCAGACGCCTGCGCAACGCGACACCGGGATTTGCGTGGCGCTGACCGATGCGTCGGCCGAGCGCAGTTTCATTTCCTACATCGGCGCTGAAGGTGAGGTGACCTGGGAGGATTTGAACAGCGTGACCGCCGAGGCGGGCGATTACGTGTATGTGAGCGGCTACAGCCTGCTGCATGCAGGCAAGGCGCAGGCACTGCTGGACTGGACGCTGGCGCTGCCGGACGCGATCAACGTGGTGTTCGATCCGGGCCCGCTGGTGGAGTCGCCGGACTTGGCGTTGATGCGGGCGCTGCTGCCGCGCATTGATGTGTGGACCAGCAACAGCGTCGAAGCGTTGCGCTTTACCGGGGCGGCGGACATTGGCGCGGCACTGGACCGACTCGCCAAACACTTACCGCAAGACGTGCTGTTGGTGGTACGCGACGGGCCGCAGGGGTGCTGGATTCAGCAGGCCGGTGAGCGGCGGCATGTGCCGGGGTTCGCCGTGAACGCCGTGGACAGCAACGGTGCGGGTGATGCGCATGCCGGGGTGTTTGTCGCCGGGTTGGCGCAGGGCCTGGATGCGCATGAGGCGGCGCGGCGGGCGAATGCGGCAGCGGCTTTGGCAGTCACGCGATGGGGGCCGGCGACGGCGCCGGGGGCGGCTGAAGTGGATGGTTTTATCCGCGAGTCCTGCGGCGACTGATCTGACGCTTTCGCTGGCAAGCCAGCTCCCACAGGTTTACAGGGTGAAACGCAAATTTGTGTACCCCGGAGTCACTGTGGGAGCTGGCTTGCCAGCGATAAGGCCATCAGCCTCAAAACAAATATCAGCCCGCTTTGCGCAACGCCGCAATCAACTCATCCTTGCGCATCGAAGAACGCCCGGCGATATTCTTCGCCCGCGCCTCTTTCCTCAGACTGTCCACGGTCTGCGTCTCGCGCGACGCCTTGCTGTCACGCGCATGTCCTGCACGACTGGCCACCGCTCGCCGCGATGATTCCTTGCGATCTTCGGACTTGGCACTCGCCGGTTTCCTGCGCCCGGAACCGCCAGCCTTTTCGCCACCGCCCGACTGTTTGTTGACCGTCGCCCAGGCGCGCGCTTCGGCTTCGTCCTTGGACAGGCCTTTATGCTCGTAGCTGTCTTCAATGTGCTGAGCCTTGCGCTTCTGCTCGGCCGTGTATTTGTCTTTGCTTCCACGAGGCATGGGATTTCTCCTTGCATCAGTAGATGGGTTTCATATGTAGGAGCTGCCGAAGGCTGCGATCTTTTGCTTTTAAAAAACAAGATCAAAAGATCGCAGCCAGCGGCAGCTCCTGCATGATCATGCGTTCACACAACCACTGCTTCTAGACATCCAGCTTGCGCGCCGCTTCGACTCCCGCGGCACTGAGCTTGATCGGCAGATTCAACGAGTGTTCGCCGGCCTCGTTGCAAGTCACATGACCATGGTGAATCAGTCCGCGATCCTGCAGGGCGGCGAGGGCGCTGGCCACGACTTTCTCACCGCGATAGTTGTCCAGCACCTCTTTGCCCAGTCCGCTCGGATGGGCGTGCAGCAGGCGGGTAAGGACTTCTTTTTCCAGGTTTTTATCGACGTTCATGGTTACCTCTTCATGGATGTGAATAGGACGCTCGCGTCGGCGAACTACTGACCGCTACCTTCGGAACCCGAGCCACCGGTGGTGGTTTTCGAGCCGATGCCGGGGCCGGCGTTATCGGGTGTGGCGGGGGAGTCGGGGGTGTTCATGCCACCCTGGCGACCGGGATCACTGCCCTGGGTGCGCGGATCGGTGCCGGTGGCGGGTGGCTGATTGATCAACGGAACGCCGGAGCCATCGGTGTTCATGCCCGGGGCACTGTTAATGGCGGGAGCGCGTGGTGACGGAACCGGATCGGTAGGACCGGTGCCTGCTGCGGTGGTAGAAGCGGCGAAAACCGCAGGACTCAGCAGGGCGGCGAAAACGAGGGCAGTCAACCTTGACGGGATCATAGGGCTTCTCCAGTGATTGAATTCCTTACCTTTCGTTGGTCTGCCCCTGGACTGGATTGGTGCCTGATGAACGACGAACGGTCGAGACACAGGTCATCAATCGATGCCGATTTCCTCCTTGAACTGCTCCATGAAACCCTTCAGACGCTGATGGCGGATCTGCGCCAGACGCTGACCGGCGCCAGTCTGAAAACCGTCGGCAAGGTGCAGCAGTTTGGTCTGGAAGTGGTCGAGGCAGAAGCGTGTGTCATCGTAGTCACGTGTCTTGGCTTCGGGGTCGCGTGGATCGTACAGCGCACTGCCCATGCGCCCGGCAACGTAGAAGGTACGGGCAACGCCGAGCATGCCCAGCGAATCGAGACGATCGGCGTCCTGGACCAGTTTTGCTTCGAGGGTGAGCGGGGTGATATTGGCGGAGAAACTGTGGGCTTCGATGGCGTGGCTGACGGCGGCGATTTTGCTGGCGGGCCAAGCCAGTTCAGCCAACACATTGGCCGCTTTGTCAGCGGCAAGGCGCGAGGCCTGCGAGCGCAGCGGCGAGTTCTTCTCGACAGCTACGCAGTCGTGCAGCAGCACGGCGGCGAGCAACACTTCGAAGTCGCCGCCTTCCTCGGCCTGCAAGGTGCGCACGGTGTGCCAGACCCGTTGCAAGTGAGCGAGGTCGTGGGCGCCGTCGTCGGAGGTCTCCAGAGCGTGGGGCAGCAACTCGGCGGCGAGTGAGGTGAGCGGGGCAAAAGCAGCGGCGTTCATGAACATCCTTACAGACTTACCTGAATTTCGAAGCCCATGATACTTCTGTGGTGAGGGGATTTATCCCCGATGGAGTGCGAAGCACTCCCATTTTTCAAGGCTGCTGCGCACCCCATCGGGGATAAATCCCCTCACCGCAAGGTTCTGTACCAGGTATTGAATGTGACGAGCGCTGCCCACGGCTTTAGTATGGCGCTTTCCCTTTTCCGACAAGGCCCGTTCATGACGATCGAAATCCGCCCGGCGACCCCCAGCGATGCGCCGCAAATCCTCGCCTTCATCACCGAACTGGCAGATTTCGAAAAGGCCCGCCACGAAGTGATCGCCAGCGTCACCGATATCGAGCGCAGCCTGTTCAGCGAAGGCGCCACGGCCCATGGCCTGATCTGCCTGCGTGACGGTATGCCAATCGGTTTCGCGGTGTTCTTCTTCAGCTATTCGACGTGGCTCGGCAGCAACTGCCTGTACCTCGAAGACCTCTACATCACTCCCGAACAACGCGGCGGCGGTGCCGGTAAAACCCTGCTGCGGCATCTGGCGAAAATCGCCTGCGACAACGACTGCGGCCGCTTCGAATGGAGTGTGCTGGACTGGAACACCCCGGCCATCGAATTCTACAAATCCCTTGGTGCGCAGCCGCAGGAAGAGTGGGTGCGCTATCGCATGGATGGCAAGGTGTTGCGCGAGTTTGCCGAGGGGTAGTTGATCCCTCAGGAAAAGATCGCAGCCTTCGGCAGCTCCCTCCTACAGAGGATTGATCATCCTCTGCAGGAGCTGCCGAAGGCTGCGATCTTTTTTTGGGTTAATCCCATAATGTGGGAGAGTTATTTATATATTGAGATTTGTCTGCGCCAAGGTTTATAGTCCGTCGCACTCACTGCCAAAAACAAAACAGGTGAAGCGATGCAGGCGCAATTGATCGCGCTCGATTGGGGGACGACCTCATTACGTGCTTACAAACTCGCAGCGGGCGCAGTGGTGCTGGAGCAGCGTGCGCTGTCGTTCGGGATCATGCAGTTACCGAAGACGTCGCGAGTCATCAACGGTGGTGAATGCACCGACGGTTTTGAACTGGCCTTCGAAGAGGCGTGTGGCGACTGGCTCGATGCGCAGCCGGATCTGCCGGTGATCGCCTGCGGCATGGTGGGCAGCGCTCAAGGCTGGCGCGAAGCGGCTTACTGCGAGACGCCGGCAAACGTCGCCAATCTCGGAAACTCCCTACAAACGCTGGTCAGTCTGCGCGGCACACGGGTGCATATCGTGCCGGGCGTGATCCAGCGCTCTCGTCTGCCCAATGTCATGCGCGGTGAAGAAACCCAAGTCCTCGGCGTGCTGCAGAACTTGCCGGCCGAGGCGGGCGGCGATCTGTTGATCGGTCTGCCGGGCAGCCATTCCAAGTGGGTGGAAGTGATCGACGGCTGCATCACGCATTTCGATACGTTCATGACCGGCGAAGTGTTCGCCGTGCTCAGTGAACACAGCATTCTCGGGCGTACCCAGCAACAGGGTGCAGCGTTCGACGGGCTGGCGTTTGACCGTGGCGTGCAAGTGGCGCTGTCGGCGGACGGCGAACTGGGTGTGCTCTCCACATTATTCAGTGCACGCACCTTGGGCCTGACCGGCGAACTGGTCCCGACCGCGCAAGCGGATTACCTGTCCGGGCTGATGATCGGCCATGAACTGGCGGCGCTTGCCGCCGTGCAGCGGCGTCGGCGCCACAGCGAGCATCTGCCCGCAATCATCCTTATTGGCAACGCGCAACTCTGCGCCCGTTACGGCCGTGCGCTGGAGGCCTGCGGTTTCGCTCGCGTCACGCTGGCCGAGCAGGCCACCGAGTGTGGCCTGTGGCAACTGGCGCTGGCCGCCGGGCTGCTCGATTCCTCATCCCGTTAACCCTGACTGGAGGCCTGACATGCTCAAGCAAGCACTGGCACAAAACGGTCTGATCGCGATTCTGCGTGGCCTGCATCCGCAGGAAGCCGCAGCTGTCGGAGAAGTCCTGTATGCCGCCGGATTTCGCGTCATCGAAGTACCGCTCAATTCCCCGTCGCCGTACGAAAGTATCCGCATCCTGCGTCAGACCTTGCCCGCCGATTGCCTGATCGGTGCCGGTACGGTGTTGACGCCGGATCAGGTCGAATTGGTGAAAGAGGCTGGCGGCCAGGTGATCGTCATGCCGCACAGCGATGCCAAGGTACTGCGAGCAGCGAAAGCGGCGGGGCTGTACCTGTCGCCGGGTGTCGCCACGCCGACCGAAGCCTTCGCGGCGCTGGAGGAGGGCGCGGACATTCTCAAGCTGTTCCCGGCCGAGCAGATGGGCCCGGCAGTGGTCAAGGCGTGGCTCGCGGTGTTGCCTTCAGGGACGGTGCTGGCGCCGGTTGGCGGGATCACCCCGGACAACATGCAAGCGTTCATTGACGCCGGCGTAAAAGGTTTCGGCCTCGGTTCCGGCCTGTTCAAACCGGGCATGACGGTTGAGCAAGTGGCGGCCAATGCCGAAGCCTACGTGGCCGCGTGGAAAGCCCTTCGCTGAGATTTATCCGGCGCTGCGTGCGCTGCATCTAACAAGAGAGACAAGCAGATGAAAATCACCAAACTCACCACCTTCATCGTCCCGCCGCGCTGGTGCTTCCTCAAGGTCGAAACCGATGAGGGCGTGACCGGTTGGGGCGAGCCTGTAGTCGAAGGCCGCGCCCACACCGTCGCGGCCGCGGTCGAGGAATTGTCCGACTACCTGATCGGCAAAGACCCACGCAACATCGAGGACATCTGGACCGTGCTGTACCGCGGCGGCTTCTACCGCGGCGGCGCGATCCACATGAGTGCGCTGGCCGGTATCGACCAGGCGCTGTGGGACATCAAGGGCAAGGCCCTTGGCGTGTCGGTCAGCGATCTGCTGGGCGGTCAGGTGCGCGACAAGATCCGCGTGTATTCGTGGATCGGTGGCGATCGTCCAGCCGACACCGCGCGTGCCGCCAAAGAGGCGGTAAGCCGTGGTTTTACGGCGGTGAAAATGAACGGCACCGAAGAGCTGCAGTTCCTCGACTCCTTCGAGAAAGTCGATCTGGCCCTGGCCAATGTCGCCGCCGTGCGCGATGCGGTCGGGCCGAACGTCGGCATCGGTGTCGACTTCCACGGTCGGGTGCACAAGCCGATGGCCAAGGTGCTGATGAAGGAGCTCGACCCGTACAAGCTGATGTTCATCGAAGAGCCGGTGCTCAGCGAAAACTATGAGGCGCTGAAGGAGCTGGCGCCGTTGACCAGCACGCCGATTGCCCTCGGTGAGCGGCTGTTCTCGCGCTGGGACTTTAAACGGGTGTTGAGCGAAGGTTACGTCGACATCATACAGCCGGATGCCTCCCACGCCGGCGGCATCACCGAAACCCGCAAGATCGCCAACATGGCCGAAGCCTACGATGTGGCGCTGGCGCTGCATTGCCCGCTGGGGCCGATTGCGCTGGCGGCGTGTCTGCAACTCGACGCGGCTTGTTACAACGCGTTTATCCAGGAACAGAGCCTGGGTATCCATTACAACGAGAGCAACGACTTGCTCGACTACGTGAAGGATCCGCGGGTGTTCGATTACGACCAAGGCTTCGTGAAGATTCCGAACGGGCCGGGGCTGGGTATCGAGATCAACGAGGAATACGTGATCGAGCGTGCCGCCGTCGGCCATCGCTGGCGCAATCCGATCTGGCGCCATGCCGATGGCAGTTTTGCCGAGTGGTGAGTCTCTTCTGACCCACCCAAAATCCATTGTGGGAGCTGGCTTGCCAGCGATGACGGCGGCACATCCGACATTGATGTAACAGATGCACCGCTATCGCTGGCAAGCCAGCTCCCACAGGGTTCGGCGCAAGTTTTACGACTGTCCTCAAATAATCATAAGAAGAGGCACCCCCCATGCCAACGCAAACCCTCACCGGGCAGGCGTCTTTAGTCACGCCTAGCCGCAAGCGGTTTTTCATCATGGTGCTGCTGTTCATCACCGTGGTCATCAACTATCTCGACCGCAGCAACCTGTCGATTGCCGCGCCCGCGCTGACCAGCGAACTGGGCATCGATCCGGTTCACGTCGGGCTGATTTTCTCCGCATTCGGCTGGACTTACGCCGCCATGCAGATCCCCGGCGGCTGGCTGGTGGATCGGGTGCCGCCGCGGATCCTCTACAGTGTCGCGCTGCTGCTGTGGTCGCTGGCCACGGTGCTGCTCGGATTTGCCGCGAGTTTCATCGCGCTGTTCGTGCTGCGCATGGCGGTCGGCGCGCTGGAAGCGCCGGCCTATCCGATCAACAGCCGCGTGGTCACCACCTGGTTTCCCGAGCGCGAGCGGGCCACGGCGATTGGTTTCTACACCTCCGGGCAGTTTGTCGGCCTGGCGTTTCTGACCCCGGTGCTGGCCTGGCTGCAACATGAATTCGGTTGGCACATGGTGTTTGTCGCGACCGGTGCGGCGGGCATCATCTGGGCGGCGATCTGGTACGCGGTGTATCGCGAACCGCGAGATTTCAAGGGCGCCAACAACGCGGAGATCGACCTGATCCGCGAGGGTGGCGGACTGGTAGACATTCAAGCGCAAGCAACCAAGGCCTCATTCAGCTGGACCGATCTCGGCATCGTCCTGAGCAAACGCAAGTTGTGGGGCATCTACCTCGGCCAGTTCTGTCTGAACTCGACGCTGTGGTTCTTCTTGACGTGGTTTCCGACCTATCTGGTGAAATATCGCGGTATGGACTTCATCAAATCCGGCCTGTTGGCGTCACTGCCGTTTCTTGCCGCGTTCATTGGCGTGCTGTGTTCGGGGTTCTTCTCCGACTTGTTGATCCGCCGTGGCTGCAGCGTGGGCTTTGCGCGCAAGTTGCCGATCATTGGCGGACTGCTGATTTCCACCTCGATCATCGGTGCCAACTTCGTTGAATCGACACCGCTGGTGATTGCCTTCCTGGCGCTGGCGTTTTTCGGTAACGGGCTGGCCTCGATCACCTGGTCGCTGGTCTCGACCCTCGCTCCGGCGCGCTTGCTGGGGCTGACCGGCGGGGTGTTCAACTTCATCGGCAACCTGTCGGCAATTGCCACGCCGATTGTCATCGGTTTCCTCGCCAGCGGTGATTCGTTCGCCCCGGCGATTACTTACATCGCGGTTCTGGCGCTGATCGGTGCATTGTCCTACGTGCTGCTGGTGGGCAAGGTCGAGCGTATCGAGTTGTAGTCGTCTGCGTCGGGCGACCATAATGCCGCCCGTTCCCTCGCTCAACGGTAAAGGCTGGATATGCAGGAAGACGCCCCGGAAAAAACCAAGGACGCCGCACCCACCGGCACCCAGACGCTGCTTCGCGGCCTGGGTGTGGTGCACGCGGTGGCCAGTGGCGCCCGCGATCTGAAAGAGATTGCCCGGCTGATCGGCACCACGCGCAGCACCACCCATCGTCTGGCCAGTTGCCTGGTGGACGAGCGCTATTTGCGCGTAGTGCCGCAAATCGGCTATCTGCTGGGGCCGAAGCTGATCGAGCTGGGGTTTCAGGCGCGTGAAGAGTTGCCGCTGGTGAGTCTGGCCGGGCCGTATCTGGACGAGTTGTCGGCGCTGACCGGCGACACCGTGCACCTGGGCATTCGCGAAGGCGACGAGGTCTTGTACCTGCTGAAGAATCCGGGGCGCAACGGCCCGGAAATGCGTTCGCGTGTCGGCCACCGCATGCCGTTGGCGCGCACCGGGATCGGCAAGGCGTTGATGCTCGATGATGCGCCGCAGGATTGGCAGCGCCTGTACGACATCAGCCTGCCGGCGGGTGGGAAAAGTCAGTTCTGGCCGCAGCATCCCCAGCAATCGTGGGAACAGCTCGAGCAGCGCATGACCGAGTACGTGGCCGGCGGCTATGCCTTCGATCTGGAGGACAACGAACCGTCGATCCGCTGCGTGGCGGCGCCGATTCGCGATGCGAGCAAGCGCATTGTCGCGGCCATCAGCATCGCCAGCACCGTGCCGTACATGCCTCTGGAAAAAATGGCCGAGCTGATCCCCCTGATCAAAGGGGTCACAGCCCGGCTCTCGGCGGAGCTTGGCTTGAAGGTTTAAAGCTTCAAGGTCGCCATGTCGATCACGAAGCGGTACTTCACGTCACCGGCAATCATCCGCGCGTAAGCTTCGTTGATCTGGCGGATGTCGAGCATTTCGATGTCGCAGGTTATGTTGTGCTCGGCGCAGAAATCCAGCACTTCCTGGGTTTCGGCAATACCGCCGATCAACGAGCCGGCCAGGACGCGCCGGCCCAGCACCAGGTTGGCAGCGTGCACGGGCGGATCGATCGGTTCGATCAGGCCGACCAGAATGTGCACGCCATCAAAGCGCAGGGTTTGCAGGTACGGGTTGAGGTCGTGCTGCACCGGAATGGTGTCCAGCAGGAAGTCGAAACGGCCCGCAGCGGCGGCCATTTGCTCGGCATCGGTGGAGACGATCACATGATCGGCGCCCTGACGACGGCCTTCTTCGGCCTTGCTCGCCGAACGGGTGAACAGCGTGACTTCCGCACCCAACGCTTTGGCGAACTTGATGCCCATGTGACCGAGGCCGCCCATGCCGAGAATCCCGACCTTGTCGCCGGCCTTGACCCCGTAGTGCTTGAGCGGTGAGTAGGTGGTGATGCCGGCGCAGAGGATCGGCGCGGCGCTGGCCAGATCCAGTTTTTCCGGAATGCGCACCACGAAGTGCTCGCTGACCACGATGCTGTCCGAATAACCGCCCATGGTGTTGCTGCCGTCGACCCGGTCCGGGGTGGCGTAGGTCATGGTCGGGCCTTCGAGGCAGTATTGCTCGAGGTTCTGCTGGCAGGCGGCGCAGGTGCGGCAAGAGTCGACCATGCAGCCGACACCGACCAGGTCGCCGACTTTATGTTGAGTGACGTTGGCACCGATGGCGGTGACTTTGCCGACGATTTCGTGGCCCGGCATCAACGGGTACACGGCGATGCCCCATTCGTTGCGCGCCTGGTGGATGTCGGAGTGGCAGACGCCGCAGTACAGGATCTCGATCGCCACGTCGTCGGCGCGCGGGCTGCGGCGTTCGAATTTCATCGGGGCGAGGGGAGTGGTGGCCGATTGAGCGGCATAACCGATAGCGGTGTACATGAGAAACCTCGCAGAAGCAGTGACAGGTGAGGTGGCGCATTTTGGGCGCCGACTGCCGCTGCGGCCATGACGATTCCTCCGGGTCTCATGCCTAATCCTCCGGCATGCAGGTCTGGGCAAACGCAGTGGCAAAAGGATCTGCGATGATGCTTGCATGCCTTTTTCCGTGACTTTTTTGAAGACCTCTCCGATGCAGTTGACCCGCCACCTTGATGCCAATGCCACGCTGGTTTCGCTGATCGAGCCGCTGGCGCTTTGCGACGGTTACAGCCAGACCGGGTTACCCGGTGTGCAGGTGTTGCGCGCCAGTTGCGACGTCGCACGTGGCCCGCACATTTATGAGCCGAGCCTGATGATCATCGCCCAAGGCAGCAAACTGGCGTTCCTCGGCCCGCGCACCATGGAATATGGCGCCGGGCACTACCTGATTCAGGCGCTGCCGGTGCCGTTCGAGTGCGAAACCTTTGCCCTGCCGGATGCGCCGTTGCTGGGTGTATCGGTGGCGATCGACCGGGTGTTGCTCGGCGAACTGGTGCTGGCCATGGGGCTGGCGCCGGGGCGGCACATTCCGGCGCAGACCCCGGAGTCGATGACCTCGGTGGTGCTCGACGATGACATGCGCGGCTGTGTCGAACGCTTGCTGCGTTGCCTGCACGATCCGCTGGAACGGCAGATTCTCGGACCGGCGCGGGTCCGCGAATTGTTGTTCACTGCGTTGCGCGGGCCGCAGGCCGATGTGTTGCGCGCGCTGGTCGAACAGCAGGGGCAGTTCGCCCGGGTCGCGGCGTCGATCAGCCACCTGCATGCGCATTACACCGAGCCGCTGAATGTCGAGACGTTGGCCAGTTGCGCGAACATGAGCGTTTCGTCCTTTCACGAGCACTTCAAGCGCAGCACGCTGTTGTCGCCGGTGCAGTATCTCAAGCGCCTGCGCCTGCTCAAGGCGCAGACCTTGCTGGTCGCTGAAGGCCTGGGCGTGGCGCAGGTGGCGCATCGGGTGGGGTATCAGAGCACGTCGCAGTTCAGTCGTGAGTACAAGCGCTACTTCGAGCGCAGTCCGGGCGAGGAGCGCGTGGCCTGAGAGTTTGCGTAACCCTGTGGGAGCTGGCTTGCCAGCGATGGCGGTGATCCACGCTGCCAAATGTCCACTGACACGGCCCCATCGCTGGCAAGCCAGCTCCCACAGGGGCTGATGTGATGCATTTAGTTGTGGGCAACAAAAAGGCCCCCGTTTCGGGAGCCTCGTTGTTCAGCGATGCGACTTACATGTTCGGGTAAGTCGGGCCGCCAGCGCCTTCCGGCGTGACCCAGGTGATGTTCTGCGAAGGGTCCTTGATGTCACAGGTCTTGCAGTGCACGCAGTTCTGGGCGTTGATCTGGAAGCGTTTTTCGCCGTCTTCCTTGGTGATCACTTCATACACACCGGCCGGGCAGTAGCGCTGTGCCGGTTCGTCGTACATCGGCAGGTTGCGGCTCAGCGGAATGCTTGGGTCGGTCAGCTTCAGGTGGCACGGCTGTTCTTCTTCGTGGTTGGTACCGGAGATGAACACCGAGCTCAGTTTGTCGAAGCTGAGTTTGCCGTCCGGCTTTGGATAGTCGATCTTCTTGCAGTCGGCCGCGAGCTTCAGGCAGGCGTAGTCCGGCTTGGTGTCGTGCAGGGTGAACGGCAGTTTGCCGCCGAAGATGTTCTGGTCCAGCCAGTTGAAACCACCGCCGACAATCGCGCCGAACTTGTGGATCGCCGGGCCGAAGTTACGGCTGGCGAACAGTTCGTCGTAGAGCCAGCTCTTCTTGAACGCGTCGACGTAGGAGGTCAGCTCTTCGGTGCCATCCTTTTCGGCGAACAGGGCGTCGGCCACCGATTCAGCAGCGAGCATGCCCGACTTCATCGCCGTGTGGCTGCCTTTGATCTTGGCGAAGTTCAGGGTGCCGAGGTCGCAACCGATCAGCGCGCCGCCCTTGAAGACCATTTTCGGCAGCGAGTTCAGGCCACCTTTGCAGATCGCGCGGGCGCCGTAGCTGACGCGTTTGCCGCCTTCCAGGTACTGCGCCAGCACCGGGTGATGCTTGAGGCGCTGGAACTCGTCGAACGGCGACAGGTAAGTGTTGCTGTACGACAGGTCAACGATCAGACCGACCACGACCTGGTTGTTTTCCAGGTGATAGAGGAACGAGCCGCCGGTGTTTTCGGTGCCCATGATGTCCAGCGGCCAACCGGCGGTGTGCACCACCAGGCCTGGCTGGTGTTTGGCCGGGTCGATTTCCCAGATTTCTTTCAGGCCGATGCCGTAGTGCTGGGCATCGGCATCGCTGTCGAGGTTGTAGCGCTTGATCAGTTGCTTGCCGATATGGCCACGGCAGCCTTCGGCGAACAGCGTGTACTTGCCACGCAGTTCCATACCCGGGGTGTACAGGCCTTCTTTCGGGTTGCCTTCGCGGTCGACGCCCAGATCACCGGTGATGATCCCGCGCACGATGCCGTTTTCGTCGATCAAGGCTTCCTGAGCGGCGAAGCCCGGGTAGATTTCCACGCCCAGGTTCTCGGCCTGCTGAGCCAGCCAGCGGCACAGGTTGCCCAGGGAAATAATGTAGTTGCCTTCGTTGTGCATGGTCTTGGGCACAAAGAAGTCAGGGATTTTCTGCGCGCTGTCGGCGTTTTTCAGTACGAAAATGTCATCGCGGGTGACCGGCGTGTTCAGCGGGGCGCCGAGTTCTTTCCAGTCCGGGAACAGTTCGTTCAGAGCGCGTGGTTCGAACACGGCACCGGACAGGATGTGTGCGCCGACTTCGGAGCCTTTTTCGACCACGCAGACGCTGATTTCCTTACCGGCTTCGGCGGCCTTCTGCTTCAGACGGCAGGCGGCGGACAGGCCAGCGGGGCCGGCACCGACGATGACCACGTCGAATTCCATGTATTCGCGTTCCACAGGCTATCTCCTACTCAAGGCTCAACAGTTTTTTTTCTAATTTGGAGGTTCGGTGTCGCATCCGTTATTGCCTTTACGTTAACGTCAAGGGTAATAATGGGCAAACCACCTTTCTCTCTAGGCGGCGCATTATATCTACACCACTCCGAGCGTCCAATACAAACGTTTGTTTGAATCGGCTCCAGCCCAGAGAAATCAAAGAAGCGCGGCTTATGAACGGCCATTTTGCCGTATTGACCGGAATAGGCGTTCCGGTCAAGATACGGGCGGTTTTGCGCTCGCCGTAGGCAGACTGGCGGTTTCAAGAGCACCTCTAAAGACAGGGCACAGGCAGTTCAAGGTGATGCGCAGCGCAAGTCCGGCGCGCAGTTTACACACCGTGCGATTCAATGACCCGTTGGTCACCACTGACGAACGGTCATCGCCCCCCGCCGGCGTTTTTAGAGGTGCCCTTGTGCCCGATGAGCATCAACCGCCAGGTTCGCCTAGGCGACTTTCTTTTCACCGGAGAGTAACGAGGAATCCATGAAGGTTCTTGTAGCTGTCAAACGCGTTGTGGATTACAACGTCAAGGTTCGCGTCAAGGCGGACAATTCCGGCGTAGACCTCGCCAACGTCAAGATGTCGATGAACCCGTTCTGCGAAATCGCAGTGGAAGAAGCCGTACGCCTGAAAGAGAAAGGTGTTGCGACTGAAATCGTCGTCGTCTCCATCGGCCCGTCCACCGCTCAGGAACAGCTGCGTACCGCACTGGCTCTGGGTGCCGACCGTGCCATCCTCGTCGAATCCGCTGAAGACCTGACTTCGCTGGCCGTGGCCAAGCTGCTCAAGGCTGTGGTCGACAAGGAACAGCCTCAGCTGGTGATCCTGGGCAAACAGGCGATCGACAGCGACAACAACCAGACCGGCCAGATGCTTGCTGCACTGAGCGGCTATGGTCAGGGCACATTCGCTTCGAAAGTCGAAGTCTCCGGCGACAGCGTTGCCGTGACCCGCGAAATCGACGGCGGCGCGCAGACCGTTTCCCTGAAACTGCCGGCCATCGTCACCACCGACCTGCGTTTGAACGAGCCGCGCTACGCGTCCCTGCCAAACATCATGAAAGCCAAGAAGAAGCCTCTCGAAGTGCTGACTCCGGACGCTTTGGGCGTTTCCACCGCCTCCACCAACAAGACCCTGAAAGTCGAAGCGCCGGCTGCACGCAGCGCGGGTATCAAGGTCAAGTCGGTGGCTGAACTGGTCGAGAAACTGAAAAACGAAGCGAAGGTAATCTAAAAATGACTATCTTGGTAATCGCTGAACACGACAACAAAGTGCTGGCCCCGGCCACGCTGAACACCGTGGCTGCCGCTGCCAAAATCGGCGGCGACATTCACGTACTGGTTGCAGGTCAGGGCGCTGGCGCCGTGGCCGAAGCCGCGGCGAAAATCGCAGGCGTGGGCAAAGTCCTGAGCGCTGACAATGCCGCTTACGCGCATCAGTTGCCGGAAAACGTTGCGCCGCTGGTAGCAGAGCTGGGCGCTGGTTACAGCCACATCCTGGCTGCCGCCACGTCCAACGGCAAAAACATCCTGCCGCGCGTTGCCGCTGCACTGGATGTTGACCAGATCTCCGAGATCATCTCGGTAGAAAGCGCCGATACGTTCAAGCGTCCGATCTACGCCGGTAACGCCATCGCTACCGTGCAATCGACCGCTGCGATCAAAGTGATCACCGTGCGTGCCACCGGTTTCGACCCGGTTGCTGCCGAAGGTGGTTCGGCGGCTGTTGAAGCCGTATCGGCTGCGCACGATGCTGGCACCTCCAGCTTCGTCAGCGAAGAACTGGCCAAGTCGGATCGTCCTGAGCTGACCGCCGCCAAGATCGTCGTCTCCGGCGGCCGCGGCATGCAGAACGGCGACAACTTCAAACACCTGTACGCCCTGGCCGACAAGCTGGGCGCCGCCGTCGGTGCTTCGCGCGCCGCGGTCGACGCAGGTTTCGTACCCAACGACATGCAGGTCGGTCAGACCGGCAAGATCGTTGCACCACAGTTGTACATCGCCGTCGGTATCTCCGGCGCGATCCAGCACCTGGCCGGCATGAAAGACTCCAAAGTGATCGTTGCGATCAACAAGGACGAAGAAGCGCCGATCTTCCAGGTGGCCGATTACGGTCTGGTGGCGGATCTGTTCGAAGCAGTCCCTGAGCTGGAGAAGCTGGTCTAATCCGGCGGCTTCACTTATAAAGAGCCCGGCCTTCTGGTCGGGCTTTTTTTTGTCTCGAATTTGAGTGGAGAGCGTTTGCCATGGATCTGCGCCGCAGGTTGTTATTGGGATTGATCCTGTTGCCGGGGATGGCTGCGGCTGCCGGCAAGTGCGAGCGCCTGGTCGTCACCGGTAGCCCGGACGCGCCGCCGTACTTGTGGCAGGACCCGCAGAACCCCAAACATTTGATCGGCGCCAGTGCCGACCTGTTGCAGCAAGTGGCCAAGGATCTGGGGATCAAGGTCGAGCTGCTCTACGCCGGCAAACGCGCGCAGGCCCTCGACGAAGTGCGCAGCGGGCGCATGGACATGCTGGCGGACACGCCGCTGATGTTCAATGAGCTGGAAAACCTCGACTACGTCTATCCGCCGTTGCTGGAAAACGACTACCTGGTGTGGACGCGCAAAGGCTCGACGCTGGCCTACAGCGAAGCAAAAGACCTGCACGGGCACACTGGCGGGTTGTCGGAAAAGTCTCGAATGACCCAGGCTTTTGGCACTTTCGCCGAGCAGAATCTGACCCTGACGCGGACGGCAAACATCACTCAGGCCTTTCAGAAACTTCTGCTGGGCGAAGTGGAATATGTACTCGCCGGGCGCTACTCGGGCATGGCTGCCGCGCAGGCATTGGGCATGGCCAATGATCTGCTGGCGTTCGAACAGCCGATCGACCGACCAGGATTGTTCCTCGCGATTTCGCATAACTCGGCCTGCAACGATCCGTGGTTGCGCGGACAGCTCGCTAAAAAGATGACAGAATTGCCCGCGTCCGGACTGACCGAGGCCGCGCTGCAACGCAATATCGAGCGCTGGAAGGCCCAGCAGCAACAACCGCAGCCACCTGTCAGTGCCCCAAAACAGTAGGGATTCTTAGTGAGTATTCGACCTCTTTTCGCGGCCATGGCCGTTCTGGCCCTGGCCGGCTGCGCCAATGATCCGGCACCCCATGAGCAAATGCGCCTGACCGAGCAGGCCATCACCCAGGCCAAGGCTGTCGGTGCGACCGCCGATGAAGTGCCGGAAATGAAACTGGCCGAAGACAAGTTCAACCGGGCCAAGGGCAACATGGCCGACGAGTCTTTCAAGAACGCCCGCATGCGCGCCGAGCAGGCCGAGCTGGATGCGCGTCTGGCCGAAGCCAAAGTGCTGACGCAAAAGAGCGAAGAGCAACTCAACGTGCTCAACACCCGCATCATCCGTCTGCGCAAGCAACTGGGAGATGCCCAATGAGCCTCAAGTCCAAAATCCTCGGCGGGATGATTCTGGCCGGTTGCGCAAGCCTCTATGGCTGCGCCGGTCAACACGGCGAAGCCGCATTGCAACAGGCTGGCAGTGACTTTCAGAAGGTCAAGGAAGATTCCAATGTGCTGCGTATCGCGCCGAAGGATGTGATCCGCGCCGGTGAGTCGCTGGCCCGCGCCGATCGCTTGTCCACCTATTGGGGCAGTGGCGCGGACGTGGTGCATTACGCGTACTTGAGTCAGCGCTACAGCGAAATCGCTCGCGAACACACCAATCTGGTGCTCAACGAAGAGCGCGCGGCGAAGCTTGAGCTGGAGCGTCAGCGCCTGCAACTGGCCCTGCGCGAGTCCAAACTGCTGAGCGTGCAGCAGCAGGGTAAATGGCTGGAAGAACAGATCGTGGCGTTGGCCACTACGCAGACCGATCGCGGCCTGGTGATGACCCTTGGTGATGTTCTGTTCGACACTGGCGAGGCGGAGCTGAAGAACTCGGCCAATCGCGTGGTGTTGAAGATTGTGCAGTTCCTGCAACTCAACCCGAAACGTGTGGTGCGTATCGAGGGTTACACCGACAGCACCGGTGGCAAACAGGAAAACCTCAAGCTGTCGCGTGATCGCGCGCAAGCAGTGGCCGATGTGTTGATGGACCTGGGGATTGAGGACAAGCGGATTCAGGTCGAAGGTTACGGTGACGAATACCCGGTGGACGCCAACGCTTCCGAGCGCGGTCGGGCACAGAACCGTCGGGTGGAAATTGTGTTCTCCGACGAAAAAGGCCAGCTTGGCGCCGCCCGCTGAGGGCTGCGTCTCTGGAAAGCCCGGCCTGTCATGCAGCGCCGGGCTTTTTTACGGCTGTCGATTGGCACGCAAATCCGTACAGTTGTGGCTGACACTGCACTGTATGGTCGACTATGGTGGCAACTGTCCCAGTACACTTCTAAACTGTTCCGGTATTGTTTCACACAAGAATAAAATGCCCGTGAAATCGAGTGCTGCGTCATGACCAACCTCTTGCTCTACCAACGTATTGCTCAACAATTGGCGGAAGACATCCGGCGCGGTGTCTATCAACCCGGAGAACGCGTGCCGTCGGTGCGCAAGATGAGTTCGCAGCTCAATGTCAGCCATGCGACGGTGTTGCAGGCGTATGCCAATCTCGAAGATCAGGGCCTGATCCGTGCACGGCCGCAGTCCGGCTACTACGTGCACCAGACCCCGGCACTGACGGCGCCGACCCCGGACATCGCCCGGGTCGAACGCCCGGGCCTGGTCACGCGCGCCAGCATCATTCAGCAAGTATTGGTCGAGTCTCGGCGCGAGGGGGTTTTCCCGTTGGGCGCTGCGGTGCCGAGTGTCGATTACCTCCCGGTTCGCGCACTGCATCAGCAACTGGCCAAGGTCACCCGATTCCATAGCCCTCGCGCGTTCAGCTACATGTTCAGCCCCGGCTTCGAACCGTTGCGCCGGCAAGTGGCAATCCGCATGCGTGATGCTGGAGTGGTGGTCGATCCGTCGGAAGTGGTCATTACCCACGGTTGTGTCGATGCGCTGCAGATGTCGCTGCGGGTGCTGACCCGTCCGGGAGATCTGATCGCTGCCGAATCGCCAACCTATTACGGCCTGCTGCAACTGGCCGATCTGTTGGGCCTGAAAGTGATCGAGATCCCCAGCGATCCGGCCACCGGCATGAGCCTCGAAGCCTTGCAACTGGCGGCCAACCAATGGTCGATCAAGGCTTTGGTACTGACCACGCGCCTGAGCAATCCGTTGGGCGGCACCATGCCGGAAGAACGCCAGAAACAACTGCTGCGTCTGGCCTCGGACTTCGATATCCAGATCGTCGAAGACGATATCTATGGGGAGTTGATGTTCGAACAGGGCCGCACCAAAGCCCTCAAGGCTTACGATCGACTGGATCGGGTGATTTACTGCTCGAGCTTTTCCAAAACGTTGTCGCCGGGCGTGCGCGTCGGCTGGATGATTGCCGGCAAGTATCAGCAGGAAATCCAGCGTCTGCAGACCTTCACCACGCATTCGGCATGCAGCGTGACGCAGATGGCGATTGCCGCTTATCTGGAAAATGGCGGTTATGACCGGCATTTACGGTACATCCGCCAGGAATACCGGAAAAATCTCAGCGCGTTCCAGTTGGCGGTGCAGCAGTACTTTCCCGAAGGTACGCAGATGACCCGGCCCACGGGCGGTTTCATCCTCTGGGTGAGTCTGCCGGGCAGGGTCAATACCCAGGAATTGCATGTCCGCGCATTGCAGCAGGGCATCAGCATTGCACCGGGGCTGATCTTCAGTAATACCGAGCAGTTCAATCACTGCATCCGCCTGAACTGCGGCACACCGTGGAATCGCGAGGCGGAAAGGGCGCTGATGACCCTCGGTCTGCTGGCGACTCAACTGTGTCAGGAAACGGCTGGCGGTTTCTGAACGAGCGGCGCGTCGTGCTTGTCTTGTGGCGCTCAACAGGCGAGCATATGGCCCTCTGCCGTTAGTGTTGTAGGGTTCATGAAAGCGATTTTGCCTGCTGCCTGGATTTTGCTTGGTGTGTTGATGATGGGCCATGCGCCCGGTGTCATGGCAGCTGCCGTTCAGGAAAAGCCCGCAACGTCCGCGCCGGCAAGCAAACCGGCGGCGAGCAAAAAAGCCGTTGCAGATAACAAAGCTGCGGCTAAAAAAGCCCCACAGAAGAAAGCCGCCGCGGTGAAGAAACGGCCCCCGGTCGCCTCCAAGTCGAAACCGGCCAGCGAAGTGGCGAAAACCAGACTGCCACCGGCCAAGCTTGACCTGAGCTTGCCCAAGGATATGGTTCAGCAGCTTAAACCTGCCGGTACTGTACCGATGCCCAAGCACGACGCAATCCTGCCGCAGATGTTTGGCGAGAAGAACAGTGGCTTTCAGCTCAACGGCCGCCTGCTCAGCAACGAAATGCAGTTGCAGCTGCGCAATGAGGAGCGCCGTGAAGTCGAAGGCGCAGCACTGGATTTCGAGTTCAAGCAATAAATTCAATCGATCCGTGACCCGCGGACCAGACGCTTTGTCGGAGACTGGTCAGTCACATTCAGTTATCGGTAAAAACCCCGGTACAGGGAATTTGAAACAACCGTTTTAGCGGTTACTCTGTCCGCGTCTCTTTAACACATTGCCCGTTGCGAGGACTTGCTCGTCATGAAATGCCGTGAAGGCTGTGGCGCTTGCTGTATTGCCCCCTCCATCAGTTCTGCCATTCCGGGCATGCCCAACGGCAAGCCTGCCGGCGAACGTTGCGTGCAGCTCTCGGTCGAAAACCTGTGCAGCATTTTCGGCCAGCCGGAGCGTCCGGCGGTTTGTTCAGGATTTGCCGCCGATGTCGAAGTCTGTGGCAGCAGCTCCGAGGAAGCGATCAAACTGATCGGCTGGTGGGAGCAGATGACGGCGGCGTGATGTGTCAAACGAACGGAACTTCAACAATAAGGAATAAGACTATGGGTTCGCTGCATCGTATCGCTGTGTTGTGTGGTTTGACCGCTGTACTGGCTACTTCGTTGGCTCAGGCCGAGGACTGGAAGGTCGCCAAGGAACAGGACGGGATCAAGGTCTCGCTGGCTCAAGTGCCGGGCTCGGATTACAAGTCCTACCAGGGCGTGACCCTGATGAAGACCACCGTGGCCAAACTGCGTGCCTTGCAGGACGACGTGGCTGGCGCCTGCACCTGGATTCACGAGTGCAAAGCCCAGAAGCTGCTCAAGCACGAGGGCGATCAGAGCTGGACCTACACCCAGTTCAATACGCCGTGGCCAGTGACCCCACGTGATTCGGTGTTGCACATCACCACCGTTGAGGGCGCCGATGGCAGCCTGACCCGCAACCTCGAAGGCGTGCCGAAGTACATTCCCGAAGAGAAAGGCTTTGTCCGTGTCGCTCAGGTCAAAGGGTTCTGGAAGTTCGTACCCAAAGGTGATCAAGTCGAAGTGACCTATCAGGTGCACACTGAGCCCGGCGGCAGCGTACCGAGCATGATTGCCAACAAGTTCGTGGTCGACGCTCCCTTCAATACCCTTAAAGCCCTGAAAGAACGCGCCGAGAAGTAATTTTTCGCGCTGACAGCAAAACGCCCCGACCGAATCGGGGCGTTTTGTTTTGTCGTTATATTGTGTTTCCAGATATGCGCTGCACGAAATTTTCACAAAGCGTTCCTGACAATTCGCCCGCGCAATGCGTGCTGTCTGCGAACGATTGCCTTTATGAAAGAGTCGGGCAGCGGGGCACTAATCAATGGCAATGCTGCCGGTGATCGTGCAACATTTGCGCACCGCGCACGCCCCGGGGTCTGGAATGGCCAATAGAGGGCATGGCGCCGCTGTATTTTGCAACTTCAACTTCCAATGGGTCCTAAAACGACATGGCAAACCCGGACGCCCTGAATCAGCAGCGATCTTCAACTCGCCTGCTGCAACCGACCGTCAAATCGCATCTGGCCTACACCCTGTTGTGTGCCCTGGTCATGATGGTGATGTTTTCCGTGCTGCGCCTCGCGCTGCTGGTCTACAACCGCGAGATGATCCTCGATACCCCGGCTTCGACCTTCCTCGAAGCTTTCGCCAACGGCTTGCGTTTCGACCTGCGCCTGGTGGTCTACGTCTGCGTTCCGCTGCTGCTGGCACTGTTCAGTGCGCGGGCGATGGCTGCGCGTGGCTTCTTCCGTCTGTGGCTGACCGTGGCGTCCAGCATCGCGCTGTTCCTCGGCCTGATGGAGATGGACTTCTACCGTGAGTTCCACCAGCGCCTCAATGGCCTGGTGTTCCAGTACGTGAAAGAAGACCCGAAAACCGTGATGAGCATGCTCTGGTACGGTTTCCCGGTGGTGCGCTACCTGCTGGCGTGGGTGATCGGCACCGTGATCCTGACCCTGGCCTTCAAGGGCGCCGATCGTGCAACCCGTCCGCGCGGCCCGTTCAGCGGCGGCAACGTCGGCACCCGCCAGGTGGCGCCGTGGTACACCCGTCTGGCGGTGTTCGTGGTCTGCCTGCTGATCTGCGTCGTGGCCGCCCGTGGCACCCTGCGTCAGGGCCCGCCGCTGCGCTGGGGTGACGTGTACACCACCGAATCGAATTTCGCCAACCAGCTCGGCCTCAACGGTACGCTGTCGCTGATCGCCGCCGCCAAGGACCGCATGGGCGAGGATCGCAACAACATCTGGAAAGCCACCCTGCCGCAGGAACAGGCGCAGAAAGTGGTGCGCGAGATGCTGGTGATGCCGGACGACAAACTGGTCGATGCCGACATTGCGGCGGTGCGTCGTGACTACACGCCACCGGCCGACAAGACCCTGCCGATCAAGAATGTGGTCGTGATCCTGATGGAAAGCATGGCCGGTCACTCGGTGGGCGCCTTGGGCGCACCGGGCAACATCACGCCGTACCTCGACAAACTGTCGAAGGAAGGCCTGCTGTTCGACCGTTTCTTCTCCAACGGCACCCATACCCACCAAGGCATGTTTGCGACCATGGCGTGCTTCCCGAACCTGCCGGGTTTCGAATACCTGATGCAGACCCCGGAAGGCAGCCACAAGCTCTCCGGCCTGCCGCAGCTGCTCAGTGCGCGCAAGTATGACGACGTGTATGTCTACAACGGCGACTTCGCCTGGGACAACCAGTCGGGCTTCTTCAGCAATCAGGGCATGACCAACTTCGTGGGTCGTAACGACTTCGTCAACCCGGTGTTCTCCGATCCGACCTGGGGCGTGTCCGACCAGGACATGTTCGACCGTGGCCTGGTGGAGCTTAAGGCGCGGGAGAATGGCAAACCGTTCTATGCGCTGCTGCAAACCCTGTCCAACCACACGCCGTACGCCTTGCCAACGCCTTTGCCGGTGGAGCGCGTGACCGATCGCGGCACGCTCAACGAACACCTGACGGCCATGCGTTACGCCGACTGGGCACTGGGTCAGTTCTTCGAGAAGGCGCGCAAAGAGCCGTACTTCAAGGAAACCCTGTTCGTCATCGTCGGCGACCACGGCTTTGGCAACGAGCGTCAGATCACCGAAATGGACCTGGGCCGCTTCAACGTGCCGATGCTGATGATCGCCCCGGGCATTCAGGAGAAGTTCGGTACCCGTGACCATACCGTGGGCACCCAGATCGACATCGTGCCGACCATCATGGGTCGTCTGGGTGGCGAAGTGCGTCACCAGTGCTGGGGCCGTGACCTGCTCAACCTGCCGGCCGGCGACACCGGTTTCGGTGTGATCAAGCCGTCGGGCAGCGAGCAGACCACTGCCATCGTCACCGCTGACCAGATCCTGGTCTTGCCGAAGGAGAAGGAAATGGCGCCGAAGATCTACCAGTACCAACTGGGCGCGAACCCTTCTGCGGAGATCATTCCGGACGCACCGCGTACCGCCGAATTGAAACTCAAGCTTGAAGCGTTCCTGCAAACGGCGACCAAGAGCCTGATGGACAACACGGCCGGTGTGATCAACGGCAAGCCGGACTGATAAAACCGCTGCATAAAAAAGAGGCCCCTGAGGGCCTCTTTTTTTTGTCTTGGGGTTTTATATCCTGCCAAGTAACAGCAAGACCAACAGCACCACCAACACCACGCCAATAATGCCCGAAGGGCCATAACCCCAACTTCTGGAGTGCGGGAAGACCGGCAGACCACCGATCAGCAACAGGATCAGGATAATGATAAGAATTGTGCCCATGTCGATTTCCTTGTTTATAGCGTTCGAGAAGTCTTGGTATTCAAGGGCGACTGGAGGCTAACTAATTCCAGACGGCTTACAAATTCCGACCGGTGCGTATGAAAGAAAATTCAATGTTTTTTTAATGTATTTGGATGACTCGTTTATTTCCTTTGAAGCGCGAGATCAAAAGATCGCAGCCTTCGGCAGCTCCTACAGGGAACTGATGCAGGAGCTGCCGAAGGCTGCGATCTTTTGATCCTGTATTCAGCATTCTGATGGAGCGTGGGTGGCCAGTGTTCCTTCGCTACACTCCGCGCATCTCCTACAGAACAACAAGGCTGTCTGCTATGCAAAATCGCATGATGATCACGGGTGCGGGCTCAGGTTTAGGTCGCGAACTAGCACTGCGCTGGGCGCGTGAAGGCTGGCAGCTGGCCTTGTCCGACGTCAGCGAACCTGGCCTGCAGGAAACCCTGAAGCGGGTGCGCGAGGCCGGTGGCGACGGGTTCGTCCAGCGCTGCGATGTGCGTGATTACAGCCAGCTCACCGCGTTTGCCCAGGCCTGCGAAGAGAAGCTCGGCGGCATCGACATCATCGTCAACAACGCCGGTGTGGCGTCCGGCGGGTTCTTCAGCGAACTGTCGCTGGAGGACTGGGACTGGCAGATCGCGATCAACCTGATGGGCGTGGTCAAAGGCTGCAAGGCCTTCCTGCCGCTGCTGGAAAAGAGCAAAGGCAAGATCATCAACATTGCGTCGATGGCGGCATTGATGCAGGGCCCGGCGATGAGCAATTACAACGTGGCCAAGGCCGGTGTGGTGGCGCTGTCTGAAAGTTTGCTGGTGGAACTGGCGCAGCAGGAAGTCGGGGTGCATGTGGTCTGCCCGTCGTTCTTCCAGACCAACTTGCTCGACTCGTTCCGTGGCCCGACGCCAGCCATGAAAGCGCAGGTTGGCAAGTTGCTGGAAAGTTCGCCGATCAGCGCGGCCGACATCGCCGACTACATTTATCAGCAAGTGGCCGCCGGCGAGTTCATGATCCTGCCGCACGAGCAGGGACGCATGGCCTGGGCGATCAAGCAGAAGAACCCGCAACTGATCTACAACGAAATGACCACTATGGCCGATAAAATGCGCGCCAAGGCCAAACAAACCAACGGCTGAACTTGCCCCATGGGTGTCGCGTCGCTAGGGTGGCCGCAATGGTCACCCTGTCGAGACGCATCAATGCTCAATTACCTGTGGTTCTTCCTCGCGGCGCTGTTTGAAATCGCCGGTTGTTTCGCCTTTTTCATGTGGTTGCGCCAGGGCAAAAGTGCCTTGTGGGTGATCCCGGCGCTGCTCAGCCTGACGCTGTTCGCCCTGTTGCTGACCCGTGTCGAAGCGGCTTACGCCGGTCGCGCCTATGCCGCCTATGGCGGGATCTACATCGTCGCGTCGATTGGCTGGCTGGCAGTGGTTGAACGGGTGCGTCCCTTGGGTTCGGACTGGATCGGCGTGGCGCTGTGCGTGATCGGCGCCAGCGTGATCCTGTTCGGGCCGCGGTTTAGCGCCGCGTGAGGCGAGACTGTTTAGCGATTTGCAGGAAACGTCTGACGGGCGCAGCGCTTGCGGGTGTAGGGCAAGACTGAATTGCTCGCCGCGCATTGTAGAGCGGGCGTGCACCGCGCATCTTCAGGGCTGGTTAACCCTTGAAGGACGAACTCCATGCTTGTACTCAGCCGTGTTGTGGGCGAGTTGATTTCCATCGGTGACGACATTTCCCTGCGGGTGTTGTCCGTCAACGGCTCCAGTGTGCGCTTTGGTGTCGAAGCGCCGCAGAAGATCAATGTGCACCGTTCGGAAGTCTATGAGCGGATTCAGCGCAAACAAGCCACCGAGAAGGTCCGCTAGTCGAACAGGTGCTTGGGCACGTCGTGTTTGAGCATCAGTTGGCATTGTTCGCTTTCCGGGTCGAAAACGATCAGCGCCTGGCCTTTGGTCAACGCCTGGCGGACGCGCAGCACGCGGGTTTCCAGCGGCGTGTCATCACCGTTGTCGGTGCCATCGCGAGTGACAAAGTCCTCGATCAGGCGGGTGAGGGTGTCGACTTCTAGAGCGTCGTAGGGAATCAGCATGGGCACCTCGGTTCAATCAATGGCGGGATGCTACGGCGATTGGTGGCTGGCTGCCAGTTTTGTGTGGGCAGTATCGGCCCTATCGCTGGCAAGCCAGCTCCCACAGGGTTTGATGGTGTACACAAACCACTGATCCACCCCGAAAACCGTGGGAGCTGGCTTGCCAGCGATGGGGCCAGTCCAGCCACCACGGAAGCCCGGATCAACTGTCGGAGCGCTGCCCCACCAGACTGTCCACCGAAGGCACCCGCGTATCGCTCTCCATTTGCGTGTCATGCTCGATCTGGTGACTGAAGCGATCCAGCGAAGCATTGGCCGGCGCGGCATCGCTGGCAAATACCGGCGGGCTCAGAATGTACGCTCCAAGCAAACGACTGAGCGCCGCCAGACTGTCGATGTGCGTGCGCTCGTAACCATGGGTTGCATCACAACCGAAGGCGAGCAGGGCCGTGCGGATGTCGTGCCCGGCGGTCACCGCCGAATGCGCGTCGCTGAAGTAATAGCGGAACAGGTCGCGCCTTACCGGCAGTTCGTTTTCACTGGCCAGACGCAGTAAATGTCGCGACAGGTGATAGTCATAAGGGCCACCGGAATCCTGCATCGCTACGCTCACCGCGTGCTCACTGGAATGCTGGCCCGGAGCAACCGGCGCAATGTCAATGCCGACGAATTCGCTGACATCCCACGGCAAGGCCGCTGCCGCACCGCTGCCGGTTTCTTCGGTAATGGTGAACAGCGGATGACAGTCGATCATCAATTCCTGACCGCTGTCGACGATGGCTTTGAGCGCGGCGAGCAGCGCGGCGACACCCGCCTTGTCGTCGAGGTGGCGGGCGCTTATGTGGCCGCTGTCGGTGAACTCCGGCAACGGGTCGAACGCCACCACGTCGCCGACACTGACGCCCAGCGAGTCGCAATCGGCCTTGGTTGCGCAATACGCATCCAGACGCAGTTCGACGTGATCCCAACTGATCGGCATCTCGTCCACGGCGGTGTTGAACGCGTGCCCGGAGGCCATCAACGGCAACACGCTGCCGCGAATCACGCCGTTGTCGGTGAACAGGCTGACGCGGCTGCCCTCGGCAAACCGGCTCGACCAGCAGCCGACCGGGGCCAGGGTCAGGCGACCGTTGTCTTTCACCGCGCGCACGGCAGCACCAATGGTGTCGAGGTGCGCGGAAACGGCGCGGTCGGGGCTGTTTTTCTTGCCCTTGAGCGTGGCGCGGATGGTGCCGCGACGGGTCATTTCGAAAGGGATACCGAGTTCTTCCAGACGCTCGGCGACGTAGCGCACGATGGTGTCGGTGAAGCCCGTGGGGCTGGGGATGGCGAGCATTTCCAGCAGGACTTTTTGCAGGTAGTTCAGATCCGGTTCGGGAATTTGTGTGGTCATGGAAACTCCTGATGAGTTGAGGCGCATCGATGGTTTCGATGAGGAAATTTGTGTTGCCTGTCAGGGCCTCATCGCTGGCAAGCCAGCTCCCACAGTGATGGGGTACACCGATAAACCTGTGGGAGCTGGCTTGCCAGCGATGGGGCCGTTTCAGGCTCTACATGATCAAGAAACAGCCGGCTGACTGTGCGGAAACAACAGATCGACAAAGCGCTCCGCCGTCGGCTGCGGCTCGTGATTGGCCAGGCCGGCGCGTTCGTTGGCTTCGATAAACACGTACTCCGCTTGATCCGCCGCCGGCACCATCAAGTCGAGGCCGACCATTGGAATGTCCAGCGCCCGCGCTGCGCGGACGGCGGCATCGACCAGGGTCGGGTGCAGAATCGCCGTAACGTCTTCCAGCGTGCCGCCGGTGTGCAGATTGGCGGTGCGGCGCACAAACAGGTGTTCGCCCGCCGGCAAAATAGTGCTGTAGTCATAACCGGCCGCGTGCAGGGTGCGCTGGGTTTCGTGGTCCAGCGGGATCTTGCTCTCGCCCCCGGTGGCGGCTTGCCGGCGTCGACTCTGGGCCTCGATCAATGCACCGATCGAATGATGGCCATCACCGACCACCTCGGCGGGACGACGAATCGCTGCCGCCACCACTTCAAAACCGATCACCAGAATCCGCAGATCGAGACCTTCGTGGAAGCTTTCGAGCAGCACGCGGCTGTCAAAACGCTTGGCGGCTTCGATGGCCTGCTGCACCTCTTCGATGCTCTGCAAATCCACCGCCACGCCCTGGCCTTGTTCACCGTCGAGCGGCTTGACCACCACCCGCTGATGTTCATCGAGAAACGCCAGGTTGTCGTCGGCGTTGCCCGCCAGTTGCTGCGAAGGCAGCTTCAGGCCGGCGCCTTTCAACACTTTGTGGGTCAGGCTTTTGTCTTGGCACAGACTCATGCTGATCGCGCTGGTCAGGTCGCTCAGCGATTCGCGGCAACGCACGCGACGCCCGCCATGGCTGAGGGTGAACAGCCCGGCTTCGGCGTCGTCCACCTGCACATCGATGCCGCGCCGGTGCGCTTCCTCGACGATGATCCGCGCATAAGGGTTGAAATTGGCTTCCGGCCCGGGCCCGAGGAACAGCGTCTGGTTGATGCCGTTCTTGCGTTTGATGGCGAAGGTCGAGAGGTTGCGAAAGCCGAGTTTGGCATAGAGATTCTTGGCCTGACGGTTGTCATGCAACACCGACAAATCCAGATAACTCAGGCCACGACTCATGAAGTGTTCGATCAAATGCCGCACCAGCACTTCACCGACACCGGGCCGCGAGCACTGTGGATCCACCGCCAGGCACCACAGGCTGCTGCCGTGTTCCGGATCGTTGAAGGCTTTCTGGTGATTGAGGCCCATGACGCTGCCGATTACTGCGCCGCTGTCTTCATCTTCGGCCAGCCAATAAACCGGGCCGCCCTGATGATGCGGAGTCAGCCGCGTGGCATCGATCGGCAACATGCCGCGTGCCTGATACAGCAGATTGATTGCCTGCCAGTCCGCTTCGCTTTGCGCGCGGCGAATGCGGAAGCCGCGAAACACGCGGGTGGCCTGGCGGTAATCGCTGAACCACAGGCGCAGGGTATCGGACGGGTCGAGAAACAGTTGCGTCGGTTCGAGCCCGAGAATCTGTTGCGGTGCGGCAACGTACAGAGCGATATCGCGTTCGCCGGGCTGCTCGTTGAGCAGTTCCTGGGCCAGTGTCGCCGGGTCAGGAAAGGTGTGACCGATCAGCAGCCGGCCCCAGCCGCAATGCACGGCAATGGGGTCGGCGCCGAGTTCGCTGCCGTCTTCGGCCAGACGCGCCTGCAAACGTTCATACGACGGTGTCTGGCCGCGCAACAGGCGTTGATTGATAGCCGTGGCGTGAGGTTTCATCAATCAGATTCCTTGTTCACTGAGCCACAGGTTCAGGGCCGCCAGTTGCCACAGTTTCGAACCGCGCAAAGGCGTCAGTTGGCCTTGCGGATCCGTCAGCAGTTTGTCGAGCATGGCCGGGTTGAACAGGCCGCGATCCTGGCTCGGATCCAGCAGCAGTTCACGCACCCAGTTCAGGGTATCGCCTTGCAAATGCTTGAGGCCCGGCACCGGGAAGTAACCTTTCTTGCGGTCGATCACTTCGCTTGGAATCACCAGCCGTGCAGCTTCTTTGAGCACTTGTTTACCACCGTCCGGCAGCTTGAACTGACCGGGAATCCTTGCGGAGAGCTCTACCAGGCGATAGTCGAGAAACGGCGTGCGCGCCTCCAGACCCCAAGCCATGGTCATGTTGTCGACGCGTTTGACCGGGTCGTCCACCAGCATCACCGTGCTGTCCAGACGCAGGGCTTTATCGACCGCGGCCTCGGCGCCGGGTTGGGCGAAATGCTCTTTCACGAAGTCGCCAGCGGCGTCATTCGCGGTCAGCCATTTCGGCTGCACGGTGGCGGCGTAGTCGTCGTAGCTGCGGTCAAAAAACGCCGCGCGATAGGCTGCATACGGATCCGCTGCGCCGTCGACTTGCGGATACCAGTGATAACCGGCGAACAGCTCATCCGCGCCCTGGCCGCTCTGCACCACTTTGCAGTGCTTGGCCACTTCGCGCGACAGCAGATAGAAGGCGATGCAGTCGTGGCTGACCATCGGCTCGCTCATCGCGCGGAACGCAGCGGGCAGTTGCTCAATGATCTCTTTTTCGTCGATGCGCAATTGATGGTGCTGCGTGCCGTAGTGTCTGGCGATCAGATCGGAATACTGAAACTCGTCACCGCGCTCGCCGCCGGCATCCTGGAAGCCGATGGAAAAGGTCGACAGGTTTTCCACACCGACTTCACGCAACAGGCCGACGAGCATGCTCGAATCGACACCGCCGGACAGCAGCACGCCGACATCCACTGCCGCCCGTTGACGAATCGCTACCGCTTCGCGGGTGCTGTCGAGCACGCGGTCGCGCCAGTCTTCGAGGGTCAGGTTTTTCTCGTCGTCGTGAGGGCCGTAGGGCAGGGTCCACCAGGTTTTCTGTTCGGTGCGGCCATCAGCCTCGACGCGCATCCAGGTCGCCGGTGGCAGCTTTTCGATGCCCGCGAGCAAAGTGCGTGGAGCCGGCACCACTGCATGGAAATTCAGGTAGTGATTGAGCGCCACCGGATCGAGGATCGGGTTGATGTCGCCGCCCTTGAGCAGCGCCGGCAGGGCCGAGGCAAAGCGCAAACGCTGACCGGTGCGCGACAGGTACAAAGGCTTCACGCCGAGACGGTCGCGAGCGATGAACAGGCGTTGCGCATCGCGCTCCCAGATGGCGAAGGCGAACATGCCGTTGAGCTTTGGCAGCAGCGCTTCGCCCCAGGCGTGGTAACCCTTGAGCAGCACTTCGGTGTCACCACCGGAATAGAAGGCATAGCCGAGCGCTTCGAGTTCGGCACGCAGTTCCGGGAAGTTGTAAATCGCGCCATTGAAGGCCAGGGACAAGCCCAGCTGGCTGTCGATCATCGGCTGCGCCGAGCCGTCCGACAGGTCCATGATTTTCAGGCGTCGATGGCCCAGGGCAATCGGCCCTTGGGCATGGAAGCCCCACGCGTCGGGGCCGCGAGGGGCCAGGTGATGGGTGATTCGCTCTACCGCTGCAAGGTCTGCAGGTTGATGATCAAAACGTAACTCGCCAGCTAATCCGCACATAAAGTCCTTACCGGTTTTTCCGTTGGGGAGGGGTGATTCAAGTCTGGCCAAAATGGCCGGTACTCAGAAACTGACCCGCTGCAGATGTGGGAGTTTTAGAACGATGAGTTATAAGAGGCGGCGACTGACCAGCGGCCAGCCGCCATTTTTCATTTGCCGCGAATCAACGTGCGCAAGGCGAAACGGTTGGGATGGCACGCCTCGGCGACACTTTTGGGCAGTGGCAGCGGCTCGTTGTCCAGCCACGCCGCGAGCAGTTCGCCCGACAGCGGAGCGGTGATCAGCCCGCGTGAACCATGGCCGCTGTTGACGTACAGGCCATCGAGCCACGGGCAGGCGATGTCCGGCACTTGGCGCGCATCCTTGCTCAACGCGGCATAGGCCTCGGCGAAGGCTTCGCGGTCGGCGAGGGGGCCGACAATCGGCAGATAGTCAGGACTGGTGCAGCGGAATGCGGCGCGTCCTTCCAGGGTTTCCGGGGGCAGCCCATTGATGTGCAGACGCGCTACCAAATCGCTGGAGATCTCTTTGAGCATCGCCAGATTGCCCAGGTGTTCGGCGGTGGTCGGTGTCAGGTCATCGCTGTTGAAGTCGAAGCTGGCGCCAAGCGTGTGTTCGCCCAGACGTGCCGGGGCGACATAACCTTCGGCGCAGACCACGGTGCGCAGCGCCTGGCTTTCGTTGGTTTGCGGCAGGCGCGTGATCTGCCCGCGAATGCGCTTGAGCGGTAGCTCGGCACTTTGCGCAAAGCGTTTGATCTCCGCTGCGCCGGCCAGCACCACCACTGGCGCGCTGGCGAGCACCCGTTCGCCATCGAGGGCTTGCCACTGTCCCTCGACCTTGCGCAGTTCGAGCACTTCGTGGTGCTTGAGCAGTTCGATGTTCGCTTGCGCGGCTTGTGCCTGGCACAGCGCGGGCGGATGCACCCAGCCCCCTTCGGGATAGTACAAACCGCCATGGGCCAGACCGATGCCGGCCTGAATCTCGGCTTGCGGCTGATCGACCCAGTGCACCAGGTCTTCCGGGAATGCCGCGGCCAGTTGCGCCTGACGCTCGGCTTCCTTGGCATTGAACGCCAGTTGCAGCACGCCGCAATCGTCCCAGTCGGTGCCGCGTTGCAGGGTTTCCAGCAGACGGCGGGTGTAGCCGAAGCCGCTGACGATCAGTTGCGACAACGCCGTGCCGTGGGCCGACAACTTCAGGTACAGCACGCCCTGTGGATTGCCTGACGCTTCCTGCGCCACCTCGGCATGCCGCTCCAGCAGACTGACCTGCCAACCGCGCGCCGCGAGGCTGGCGGCCGTGGCACAACCGGCCAGTCCGGCGCCGATCACCAGCGCCCGACGGTCAGTGGTCAGCGGAGCAGGGCGGGCGAACCACGGTTTGTCCGGCAGCGGGGGCGCGACGTCCTGCGGCCAGCCGAGAAACTCGCCGCGCAGGATCTCCCACTTGTGGCCGATGCCCGGTGTGCGTTTCATCTTGAACCCGGCGGCGTTGAGCAGACGCCGCACCCAACCGGTGCTGGTGAAGGTACTGATGGTCGAGCCGGGCGACGCCAGTCGAGCCAGTTCGACGAACAGTTCGGCGGTCCACATGTCGGGGTTTTTCGCCGGGGCGAAACCGTCGAGAAACCACGCGTCAATCTGTGCATCGAGTTGCGGCAATTGTTCCAGCGCATCGCCGATCAGCAGCGTCAGCGTGACCCGGCCGTTGCCGAGGACGATCCGCTGAAAGCCCTGATGGATTGCCACGTAATGGGTCAGCAGTTGATCGGCCAGCGGCTTGAGTTGCGGCCACAGGGCCAGAGCCCGCTGCAGATCCGCCGGACTCAACGGGTACTTTTCGACACTGACAAAATGCAGCCGCGCACCGGCTACTGCGTGCTGCTCGAACAGTTGCCAGGCACAGAGAAAATTCAGCCCGGTGCCAAACCCGGTTTCACCGATCACCAGTCGCCCGTGCGCCGGCAACGCGGCAAAGCGCTCGGCCAGGCAATTCTGTTCGAGGAACACGTAACGGGTTTCATCCAGCCCCGACTGGTCGGAAAAATACACATCGTCGAACACCCGCGAGCGCGGGCGTCCCTGGTCATCCCAGTCGAGTTGGGCGTGGGGCAGTACAGGTTTCATGGCAGGCTCGGCAACGACAAGGCGGCCATTCTAGCTGATTGGGTGGAAGGGGCTTGATCCATGGCAAGGCCTGGCTGCGCAGCCTCGAAGACAATCGATGATTTGGGCGCTGATCAGAGCAACCTGTGGCGAGGGGATTTATCCCCGATCGGCTGCGTAGCAGTCGCAATCCCGCTACCAGCGTGCATCTGGCGTTGAATGGCTTTGGGGCCGCTGCGCTGCCCATCGGGGATAAATCCCCTCACCACAGAGTTTTTCTTGAAGCCAAAAGGAGCGGAATTTCTCCGTCGTACCCATGCCCAATCCGCTAGTCTTGCTGAATCCTGGAAGGAGCCGTGCCCATGTTTGAATCCGCCGAAATCGGCCATGCCATCGACAAAGAGACTTACGATGCGGCTGTGCCTGCCTTGCGTGAAGCACTGCTGGAAGCGCAGTTCGAATTGCAGCAGCAGAAGCGTTTCCCGGTGATCATTCTGATCAACGGCATCGAGGGCGCCGGCAAGGGCGAGACCGTCAAGTTGCTCAACGAGTGGATGGATCCGCGTCTGATCGAGGTGCGTACTTTCGATCAGCAAACCGATGAAGAACTGGCACGGCCACCGGCGTGGCGTTACTGGCGGATGCTCCCGACCAAGGGACGGATGGGCGTGTTCTTCGGCAACTGGTACAGCCAGATGCTTCAGGGCCGGGTTCACGGGCTGTTCAAGGATCCGCGTCTGGATCAGGCGATCAACGCCGCCGAACGTCTGGAAAAGATGCTCTGCGATGAAGGCGCGCTGATCTTCAAGTTCTGGTTTCACTTGTCCAAGAAACAGATGAAGGCCCGCCTCAAGGCGCTGGCCGACGACCCGCTGCACAGTTGGCGCATCAGCCCGCTGGACTGGCAGCAATCGCAGACCTACGACAAGTTCGTCAAATACGGCGAGCGCGTGTTGCGCCGCACCAGCCGCGACTACGCGCCCTGGCACATCATCGAAGGTCTGGACGCCAACTACCGCAGCCTCGCGGTGGGCAAGATCCTGCTGGAGGGCTTGCAGAATGCGCTCAAGCGTACTGAGGTGCATACCGAAGAGGTCAACGCCGCCCCCTTGGGCACTGCCGTCGACGAACTCAACCTGCTCGACAGCCTCGACCTGAACCAGCAGCTGGAAAAGAAAGATTACGAAGAGCAACTGATCACCGAGCAGGCGCGGCTGTCCGGGTTGATGCGTGACAAGCGCATGCGTCGCCATGCGTTGGTGGCGGTGTTCGAAGGCAATGATGCGGCGGGCAAGGGCGGGGCGATTCGCCGGGTGGCGGCGGCGCTCGATCCGCGTCAGTACAGCATCGTGCCGATTGCTGCGCCGACCGAGGAAGAGCGCGCGCAACCGTATCTGTGGCGCTTCTGGCGGCACCTGCCGGCGCGGGGCAAGTTCACCGTGTTTGATCGCTCCTGGTATGGCCGGGTGCTGGTGGAGCGGGTCGAAGGCTTTTGCAGCCCGGCCGACTGGTTGCGCGCCTACAGCGAGATCAATGACTTCGAAGAGCAGATCGCGGACGCCGGGGTCATCGTCGTCAAGTTCTGGCTGGCGATCGACAAGGACACGCAGATGGAACGTTTCCAGGCTCGCGAGCAGATCCCGTTCAAGCGCTTCAAGATCACCGAGGACGACTGGCGCAACCGCGACAAGTGGGACGCCTACCGCGCCGCCGTGGGCGACATGGTCGACCGCACCAGCACCGAGATTTCGCCGTGGACACTGGTCGAGGCCAATGACAAACGCTGGGCGCGGGTCAAGGTGCTGCGCACGATCAACCGCGCGCTCGAAGAGGCGTTCGAGAAGTCCGACAAGCGCGCGAAAAAACACAAGGACTGAGGCGATGGGCACGCATACGCGGGGTGAATGATTGTCGCGGTCGGCGGCGGGGTGGACTTATCCTCGGTTGACTCTCCTCCGACAACAACAATTGAGGTATGCCATGCGTGAAGTGGTGATCGTCGACAGCGTGCGGACCGGCCTGGCCAAGTCCTTTCGCGGCAAGTTCAACCAGACCCGCCCCGACGACATGGCGGCCCATTGCGTCAACGCGCTGCTGTCGCGCAACGACATCGACCCGGCCAGCGTCGAGGACTGCATTGTCGGCGCTGGCTCCAACGAGGGTGCGCAGGGTTACAACATCGGTCGCAACGTGGCGGTGCTCTCGCGGCTGGGCACCCATGTGGCCGGCATGACCCTCAACCGTTTTTGCTCCTCGGGTTTGCAGGCGATTGCGATTGCCGCCAACCAGATTGCTTCCGGTTGCAGTGACATTATCGTCGCCGGTGGCGTCGAGTCGATCAGCCTGACCCTGAAAAGCGTCAACACCGATCACCTGATCAATCCGCTGCTCAAGCAGCAGGTGCCGGGCATCTACTACACCATGGGGCAGACCGCTGAAGTGGTGGCGCGTCGTTATGACGTGAGTCGCGAGGCGCAGGATCGCTATGCGCTGCAAAGCCAGTTGCGCACCGCCCAGGCTCAGGCGGCCGGGCTGTTCGATGACGAAATTGTGCCGATGGCGGTCAAGTACCGGGTCGAGGACAAGAACAGCGGCGAGGTGCAGATCCTCGACGGCATCGTCGATCGCGACGACTGCAACCGCCCGGACACCACCTATGACAGCCTCGCCGGACTGAAGCCGGTGTTTGCCGAAGACGGCTCGGTCACCGCCGGCAACTCGTCGCAGTTGTCTGACGGCGCGTCGATGACGCTGGTGATGAGCCTGGAAAAAGCCCTGCAACTGGGGCTCAAGCCGGAGGCGTTTTTCCGCGGCTTCACCGTGGCCGGTTGCGAGCCGGACGAAATGGGCATCGGCCCGGTGTTCTCGGTGCCGAAACTGCTCAAGGCCAAGGGCCTGCAAGTGGCCGATATCGATCTGTGGGAACTGAACGAGGCGTTTGCTTCACAGTGCCTGTATGCCCGCGACCGTCTGGAGCTCGACAACGAAAAATACAACGTCAACGGCGGCTCGATTTCCATCGGCCACCCGTTCGGCATGACCGGCTCGCGGCAGGTCGGACATCTGGTGCGTGAGTTGCAACGGCGCAATCTGCGTTACGGCATCGTGACCATGTGCGTGGGGGGCGGGATGGGGGCGACGGGGTTGTTTGAGGCTGTTCGGTAAGCCTGAAGATAATAGTCGGCATTCAAGCCGTCATCGCTGGCAAGCCAGCTCCCACAGGTTCTGCAGGTGTTGCCTGTATTTGTGAACACCCTGGAACACTGTGGGAGCTGGCTTGCCAGCGATGGGATCAACCTGATGACCGATTGGAATCCACAACCTGCATCCGCGCGATATACGCTTTTATTTCCTGCTCCGCCTTCTCCGGGGAATCGAACGGCCCTTCAAGGGTGTTCTCCCGCGTACAGAAAAACAGTTCGCCATTGACCCGGCACATCCGCTCACTGCGAAAGTGGGTGGCGGGGGCGCTGTCCTGGGCGCGCATTCCATACATGATCGGCCTCCTTGGTTGATGCGCTGAAAGGGATCCAATGAGCTTATGCCTGAAGCACTTGGTGCGCCCGGTCAGCCGATCAACGGCAAAGCGTCAATTTAATGCTGCGACCTGCACAGTTTCATTCGCGGCCTGGCCCGAACTGTCCCTGTGTTGCGCCTGCGCGCGGGCCTAGAATGACCGCTCTCGTCAGCAGGCTTTGGGGTTCGCATGCACATTTCATCCGGTCGCTGGGTTTACGGTCTGTTCCTGGCGCTGCTGACGGCGTTCTTGTGGGGCATTCTGCCAATCAAGCTCAAACAGGTGTTGCAGGTGATGGACCCGATCACCGTGACCTGGTTTCGTCTGTTGGTCTCCGGTGGTTGCCTGTTTATTTATCTGGCGTCGGTCAAGCGTCTGCCGAGCCGCAAGGTCCTCGGCCCCCGGGGCGGCTGGCTGGTGTTAATGGCGGTGCTCGGGCTGGTGGGCAACTACGTGCTGTACCTGATGGGGCTCAATCTGCTCAGCCCCGGTACCGCGCAACTGGTGGTGCAGATGGGGCCGATCATGTTGCTGATCGCCAGCCTGTTTGTGTTCAAGGAGCGCTTCAGCATCGGTCAGGGCATTGGCCTGGCGGTGCTGTTGATCGGCTTCGTGCTGTTTTTCAATCAGCGGCTGGCCGAGTTGCTGACGTCGTTGTCGGACTACACCGCCGGCGTGTTGCTGGTGCTGTTGGCCTCGACGGTCTGGACCTTCTACGCGCTGGGTCAGAAGCAATTGCTCACGGTGTGGAATTCGCTGCAGGTGATGATGGTGATCTACCTGTTCTGCGCTTTGTTGCTGACGCCGTGGGTGCATCCGCTCAAAGCGCTGGAATTGAGCCAGTTGCAGGGCTGGCTGCTGTTGGCGTGCTGCATGAACACGCTGATTGCCTACGGTGCATTTGCTGAAGCACTGGCGCATTGGGAGGCCTCGCGGGTCAGTGCGACGCTGGCGATCACGCCATTAGTGACCTTTGGCGCGGTGGCGATTGCCGCCGCGGTGTGGCCGGACTATGTGCATGCCGAGCAGATCAACGGTCTGGGCTATGGCGGGGCGGTGCTGGTGGTGTTGGGGTCGGCGCTGGTGGCGCTGGGGCCGTCGTTGATTGCCGGGCTGAAAGCGCGGCGCATGCGGGTGGCCTGAAAAGCAAAAGATCGCAGCCTGCGGCAGCTCCTACAGTTGGAATGCGTTCCCCTGTAGGAGCTGCCGCAGGCTGCGATCTTTTTGCTGTTAGCCCTTGGCGCCAGCCTCGATCATGTTTTCCGGCCGCACCCAGGCATCGAACTCTTCATCGGTCAGATAGCCCAGTTGCAGCGCTGCTTCACGCAAGGTCAGACCCTCGCCGTAAGCCTTCTTGGCGATTTCTGCCGATTTGTCGTAACCGATGTGCGGGTTCAGCGCGGTCACCAGCATCAGGCCACGTTCCAGGTGCTGCGCCATGACCTGCGCATCCGGCTCCAGCCCGGCGATGCAGTGCTGCTGGAAGTTGCTGCAGCCGTCGGCGAGCAGGCGAATCGACTGCAACACGTTATGGATGATCACCGGTTTGTACACGTTCAATTGCAGGTGACCCTGACTCGCCGCGATGCCGATGGTGACATCGTTGCCCAACACCTGGCAGGCGAGCATCGACAGCGCTTCGCACTGGGTCGGGTTGACCTTGCCGGGCATGATCGAGCTGCCAGGTTCGTTGGCCGGCAATTTCACTTCGGCCAATCCGGCGCGGGGGCCTGAGCCGAGCAGGCGCAGGTCGTTGGCGATTTTCATCAGGGCCACGGCGAGGGTCTTCAGAGCACCGGACAGGCTGGTCAGCGGCTCATGCCCGGCCAGCGCGGCAAATTTGTTCGGCGCGGTGACGAACGGCAGGCCGGACAGTGCGGCAAGCTCGGCGGCAATCGCTTCGCCAAAACCGTGCGGCGAATTCAGGCCGGTGCCGACGGCAGTGCCACCCTGCGCCAGTTCGCACACCGCCGGCAGTGCCGCACGGATCGCTCGCTCGGCGTAATCCAGCTGCGCTATGAACCCGGACAACTCCTGACCGAAGGTGATCGGCGTCGCGTCCATCATGTGCGTACGGCCGGTCTTCACCAGTTTCATGTGGCGCGCCGCCAGTTCGGCCAGACCGCCGGATAGCTCGGCGATGGCCGGCAGTAATTGCTCCTGCACGGCTTTGGCCGTGGCGATGCTCATGGCGGTGGGGAAGCAATCGTTGGAGCTTTGCGAGCGGTTGACGTGATCGTTGGGGTGCACCGGCGTCTTGCCGCCGCGCGGGTTGCCGGCCAGTTCGTTGGCCCGGCCGGCGATCACTTCGTTGACGTTCATGTTGCTCTGTGTGCCGCTGCCGGTCTGCCAGACCACCAGCGGAAACTGGTCGTCGTGCTGGCCGTCGAGGACTTCGTCGGCGGCCTGTTCGATCAGGCGGGCGATGTCGGCGGGCAGGTCGCCGTTGCGGTCGTTGACCCGGGCGGCGGCTTTCTTGATCAGGGCCAGCGCGTGCAATACCGGCAGCGGCATGCGTTCCTGACCAATGGCGAAGTTGATCAGCGAGCGTTGCGTCTGAGCACCCCAGTAGGCGTCGTCCGGGACTTCGATCTGGCCCAGGCTGTCGGTTTCGATACGGCTCATCGTGCACACTCCTGTTGGTCTGTTTGCGCAGTTTAGGCCCGGTCAGGCCCAGGTGGTTCCCTCGAACCGATTGTTGACCGGCAAAACCCCGCCAATCAAGCACGGCAAGGCCCGGGGGTTGAGCCACGAGGTTTTTTAGGCGCAGAATGGTCGCCCTTGGGGTTTGACCTCGCCTAGCTGAAAAGGAAACTCGATGACTCGTCTTCGTGCCATCTGCACCGCGGTTGCACTGGTTTGCGCCAGCGGCCAGGTGCTTGCCGATACCGCCAGCCACAACGCCAGTGCTGAAGCTTTCCTGACCCTGGCGCACGCTGACAAGCTGGGCACTCCGGTGTACATGCAAGTGCAGCAAATGTTCGCTCAGCGTTTTGAACAGACCAAAGCCCCGGAATCCAAGAAAGCCGTACTGGAAACCTACCAGGCCAAGGCCAACGCCGCGCTGGACCAGGCCATCGGCTGGAACAAGCTCAAGCCTGACATGGTCAAGCTCTACACCAGCAATTTCAGCGAATCGGAGCTGAAAGACCTGGTTGCGTTCTATCAGTCGCCACTGGGCAAGAAAGTCCTGGAAAAAATGCCGCAGCTGACCCAGCAATCGGCCCAGATGACTCAGGCCAAACTGGAAAGCGCCGTGCCAGTCGTCAACAAGCTGCTCGACGACATGACCAACGAGCTGGCACCGAAAGGCGCTGCGCCGGCCAAGAAGAAGTAAGCGGAGTTCGTGATGAGCATGCAACAACGCATCGAATCGACGCTGGCTCTGCTTCAGCCTGAACATTTGCAGGTGCTGGACGAAAGCCACATGCACAGTCGCGGGTTGCAGACCCACTTCAAGGCGGTGGTGGTCAGCGCGCAGTTCGAAGGCCTGAACCGGGTCAAACGCCACCAGAAAGTCTACGGCACGCTCGGCGAGCTGATGGGCGAGTTCCATGCGTTGGCGCTGCACACCTACACCCCGCAGGAATGGGCAGAAGTCGGCGCCGCTCCGGCGTCGCCGACCTGTGCCGGCGGTAGCAAACATTAAGATCAAAAGATCGCAGCCTGCGGCAGCTCCTACATTGGATTGAGTTCCCTGTAGGAGCTGCCGCAGGCAGCGATCTTTTTTGCTAGAATCCGCAACGCGCCGCTCAGCCGGCGCGTTTTTTTTGAATCCGGTTCACCCTTTGCGAGGGTAGCCACCTGGAGAAATACCCATGACACAACCGATTGTCGTGGCGGCACTGTATAAGTTCGTCACCCTCGAAGATTACGTTGACCTGCGCGAGCCACTGCTCAAGGCGATGGTCGACAACGGCATCAAAGGCACGCTGCTGATCGCCGAAGAAGGCATCAACGGCACCGTGTCCGGCAGCCGCGAAGGCATTGATGGCCTGCTCGCCTGGCTGAAGAACGACCCGCGCATGATCGACATCGACCACAAAGAGTCGTACTGCGACGAGCAGCCGTTCTACCGCACCAAGGTCAAGCTGAAGAAAGAGATCGTTACCCTCGGCGTCGAAGGCGTGGACCCGAACAAGAAGGTCGGCACTTACGTCGAGCCGCAGGACTGGAACGCGCTGATCAGCGACCCGCAAGTGCTGCTGATCGACACCCGCAACGACTACGAAGTGGCAATCGGCACCTTCGAAGGCGCCATCGATCCGAAAACCACCAGTTTTCGTCAATTCCCCGACTACATCAAAGAGCACTTCGACCCGGCCGTGCACAAGAAAGTCGCGATGTTCTGCACCGGCGGCATTCGCTGCGAAAAAGCCTCCAGCTACATGTTGGGCGAGGGTTTCGAAGAGGTTTACCACCTCAAGGGCGGTATCCTGAAGTACCTCGAAGAAGTGCCGCAGGAAGAAACCAAGTGGCAGGGCGACTGCTTCGTCTTCGACAACCGCGTGACCGTGCGTCACGACCTCAGCGAAGGCGACTACGATCAATGTCATGCCTGCCGCACACCGGTCAGTGTTGAAGATCGTGCCTCCGAACATTACGTGGCCGGTATCAGCTGCCCGCATTGCTGGGACAAGCTGAGCGAGAAAACCCGCCGCAGCGCCATCGATCGGCAGAAGCAGATCGAACTGGCCAAGGCGCGCAACATGCCGCACCCGATCGGCTACAACTATAAACAAGCATCCACCGAGGCCTGATCATGACTGCGCGCCTGCTCTATGTGATGGATCCGATGTGTTCCTGGTGCTGGGGGTTCGCTCCGGTCGCCAAGGCATTGGTCGAGCAGGCGCAGGCAGCGGGAGTGGAGCTGCATCTGGTGGTCGGCGGCTTGCGCACCGGTAGCGGTGCGGCGCTGGAGCCGACCACGCGGCGCTACATCCTTGAGCATTGGCAGGCGGTCACCGAGGCCACCGGGCAGCCGTTCAAGTTCGACGGCGCCTTGCCCGACGGTTTTGTCTACGACACCGAGCCGGCCTGCCGCGCGATCGTTACCGCGCGCAGCCTGGCACCGGATTGCGCTTGGACGCTGGTCGGCCTGATCCAGCAGGCGTTTTACGCTGAAGGTCGCGATGTCACCCAGGCCAGTGTGCTGGTGGAGCTGGCTGAAAAGGCTGGCGTGCCGCGCATCGAATTTGCTGCCTTGTTTGATCATGCCGACCAACACAAAGCGACTCAGGCGGATTTCACTTGGGTGCAGGATCTGGGCATTGCCGGATTCCCGACCCTGCTCGCCGAACGCAATGGCCAACTGGCCTTGCTGACCAACGGCTATCAACCGCTCAGTGAGCTGTCGCCATTGCTCGGCCGCTGGCTGGAGCGCGCAGCCTGTGCCTGACCGGGCCGATGACACGCCAGCCGTAAAGCGTGTCGACCGGCTGAGCTGGGCAGAAGTCCGGCGCCTGGCACTGCATCACAAAAAGTCTCTGTGGATCGCCAACGGCGTGGCCGTGCTGGCGACGCTGTGCAGCGTGCCGATTCCGTTGCTGTTGCCGTTGCTGGTGGACGAGGTTCTGCTCGGGCATGGCGATGCCGCGCTGAAAGTCATGAACCATGTGTTGCCGTCGATGTGGCAGCAGGCGGCGGGTTATATCGGCCTGATGCTGCTGGTCACCCTGACGCTGCGTTGCAGCGCCTTGTGTTTTGGCGTGTTGCAGGCGCGGCTGTTTGCCCGGCTGGCGAAAGACATTGTCTACCGCATTCGCGTGCGCCTGATCGAGCGCCTGAAAAGGATTTCCCTCGGCGAATATGAAAGCCTCGGCAGCGGCACCGTGACCACGCATCTGGTCACCGATCTGGACACCCTCGACAAATTCGTCGGCGAAACCCTCAGCCGGTTTCTGGTGGCGATGCTGACCCTGGTCGGCACCGCCAGCATTCTGATGTGGATGCACTGGAAACTGGCGCTGCTGATCCTGCTGTTCAACCCGTTGGTGATCTACGCCACGGTGCAACTGGGCAAGCGGGTCAAGCACCTGAAGAAACTGGAGAACGACAGCACCTCGCGTTTCACTCAGGCCTTGAGCGAAACCCTTGATGCGATCCAGGAGGTGCGCGCCGGCAACCGTCAGGGCTTCTTCCTCGGACGACTCGGCTTGCGCGCGCAGGAAGTGCGTAACTATGCGGTCAATTCGCAGTGGAAGACCGATGCGTCGAACCGCGCCAGTGGTCTGCTGTTCCAGTTCGGCATCGACATCTTCCGCGCGGCAGCGATGCTCACGGTGCTGTTCTCCGACCTGTCGATCGGGCAGATGCTCGCGGTGTTCAGTTACCTGTGGTTCATGATCGGCCCGGTCGAGCAACTGCTCAATCTGCAATACGCCTACTACGCAGCGGGCGGCGCGCTGGCGCGGATCAACGAACTGCTGGCGCGGGCTGACGAGCCGCAGTACCCGGGCGGCGTCGACCCGTTCAAGGGCCGTGAAACCGTGGGCATCGAGGTGCAGGGGCTGAGCTTCGGTTACGGCGATGAACTGGTGGTGGATCAGATGAACCTGTCCATTGCCCCCGGTGAAAAAGTCGCGATTGTCGGTGCCAGTGGCGGCGGCAAGAGCACGCTGGTGCAGTTGCTGCTCGGGTTGTACACGCCGTTGTCCGGCACCATTCGTTTCGGCGGTTCGACCCAGCAGGAAATCGGCCTGGAACTGATTCGCGAAAACGTCGCGGTGGTGCTGCAGCACCCGGCACTGTTCAACGACACCGTGCGCGCCAACCTGACCATGGGCCGCACCCGCAGCGACGAAGCCTGCTGGCAGGCACTGGAAATCGCCCAGCTGGAGGCGACCATCCGCGCCTTGCCGGATGGCCTGGACAGTATCGTTGGACGTTCCGGCGTGCGCCTGTCCGGCGGTCAGCGCCAGCGTCTGGCGATTGCGCGGATGATCCTCGCCGAGCCGAAAGTGGTGATCCTCGACGAAGCCACCTCGGCCCTCGATGCCGCCACCGAATACAACCTGCATCAGGCCATGGCGCGCTTCCTCAGCGGCCGCACCACGCTGATCATTGCCCATCGCCTGTCGGCGGTGAAGCAGGCGGATCGGGTGCTGGTGTTCGATGGCGGACAAGTGGCCGAGGATGGAGACCACCAGCAACTGATCGCCGATGGCGGTCTCTACGCCAAGCTCTACGGCCACTTGCAGCGTCTGTAATCAGCCCCACAGCACCTGCAACGCTGTCTCGCCGCCATCATGGCCGAACTGCTTCATCACCACCGAACAGGATTCGCACGGGCGCATGGTTGTCGCGATGTCGACCGAGCGGATCTCCTTCGGATCGGGGTATTTCTCGCGCAGCACGCTGATCAGTTTGCTTTCGCTGTCCAGCGAGGTCGGCCGGCTGGTCTGCGTTGGCTGATAGGTTTTCAGATCCTTGATGGTCAGCGGCACGGCCAGTAATTGCCCTTGCTCGGTCACCTCCAGCGAGGTGCGCGGGAAGGCCGGGTTGTAGTCGATATTGATGTAAGTGGTGTTGCCGATCCGTACATGATTGGCGCCCATGTGGCGAAACAGCGGCAGGCGCTGGGTGCTGCCCTGAGCGCCGGAGACGCTGACGTAGACTTCCCGTTTACCGCTGGCCGTGGTGACTTCGGCGTAGGCGATGTTACGGGCGTTGAGTGGCCGTTCACGCACAGGCAACAGGTTGTGCAGTTTCTGCATGGCACTGTCGATACGCAGTGCTGCGTTGTTGTTGGCCGGGTTGATCGTCGGTGACAGGAACAACGTGTCGAAAATCTCTGCGGTTTTCTGCCGCAAGGCTTCCGGCGCTTCCTTGCTGCGCGCCCACGTGACGGCGCCTTCGGGCAGGCGGGTGACGATCATCCGGGTCGAGTGATCAAACATCAGCGCCTCGCCCGGACTGGTGTCGACTTTCAGCCATTTCAGATGGTTGGCCGGACTGGCCGTGGTGCCGATGGGAATCGCGATCTGCTCCATGGTCTGCATCGCGCGCTGCACCGATTCGAGGCCATGGATGCGTACGATGTTGTTGGCGTGCAGCGAGCCGGTGTAGACGGTCAGCAGTTCCGCACCGAGGCTGCCGTCGACCAGTTCGGCGGGGGCCAGGCGTTTGAATGTCAGCTGCCTGCCGGGGACTTTGCCTTTGGCGAAAGTGGCGAGGTAGTACTCATGGTTGTTGACCCGGAAAAATACGTGGGTGGCCGAGTCGTCGATGGCCGGCAGCAGCACTGCGCCGACCTGATGTGAATCATTGATCCCGTCGTAGGTACCGCCGGTTTTTATCCGGGCATAAATACCTTTGCGAAACTGCAGCGTGGCTTGAATCTGCTGTCTTGGCATCAGCTTGCCCTGATTGAAGCCCAGGCGATGCAGGTCGCCGGTGAACAATCGCGGGCGGTTATCAATGATTTGATAAAGCCTGGCATCGACCGCCAGGAACGTTCCTTTTTGCCGGGGCAGGGCGGCGGGCTCCGAAATCCGCTCGCCAAACCACGGCGCGTAACCCTTTTCCCTGTCGATCGTGCCGAGGGCGGGGGTCGGGGCGGGTTCTGCGGTGATGTAGCTGACGCGGCAGTCGCTCGCGCCCGGTGCACGACGGACCCGGCATGGCAGCAGTGTCCAGTGCTGACTGTCATCGAGCAGATCGACCCGGCGCAGTTCATCGCCGTCGAGTCGATAGGGCACATTATCGATCAATACCGTGGTGCGTCCGCCAGCCTCGGGCATGAGTTCGATGCGCGTATCGGGCGCCAGCTCGATATCGACTTGATTATCGGTTTTTTTCACGACGCTGTAATGCGAACGCCCCAGCGAAAAATCGTGTTCGTGTGCGAGTAACTGAGGCCCGTAAGGGCGGTCGGACAGCGGATCGAGCAGGTGATACCGGGAACCGCCGACGTTGCGTACCGGTACGTCGTCAATGCCCCTGACCACCGCCAATTGATCGGCAGGGTTCAGCGCTTTCCACCGACCGGCATCCAGCGCCTGGGGCAGGCTGCGTATCACGTCATAGTCAGCACTTCTGCCGGCCAGTCTCTTCAGACGCGCCACGGCGCGGTGTTCCAGATGCGCCACGGCCCGCACGGCGCCGATCACGCCTCGGCCTCCGAGCTTGAGCAAGGCAGGCACAGCGTCCAGCGGATTGAGGTTTCTCAAGCTCGAAACCAGCAGGTTCTTCGACAATTGCGCCATGCGTGGCAGTGCGACGCGAATCGCCATTCTTCCTGCCACGGCTGCAAGACGGATGCTGCCGGCGACAAATTTGCCCAAGGGAATCGCGAACGAGACGATATCGAGGAACAGGCCGAGTACGCCCAGTGCGCGTTTCTCCGGACTGTCCGATTGCAGGTCTTCGAGACTGCCCCAGAACGGAATAAAGCCCTTGAGGGCATGAATCCAGTGCGTTTTGCTGGTGTCTTGTTCGAAGCGGGTTTTTCCCCAGGCGTCGCTGCGCAGCGCCTGCTCGTCGACATAGAACAGCTGCGTCGCGATGAATGAAGCGATTTGCGCAGTGCGTGGCGAAGTAAAGCTCAGGTTCGGCGAACTGTCGTGATGGGCCGCCGGGATCATCGAAACCGGGAGCGGCTTGCCCAGTGGTTCGAGGATGGCGATGCACCTGGCGTCGGGGGCGGGGGACGAACCGTTCCAGTGTGCTTGTCGATCAAATGGCAGGCGGCGGGCGATGAGGCGAGTGATGCGCTGGGCCTTGGTGCGTCCACGTTTAGGGGCAAGTGGTGGCATTAACAGACCGCCAATATGGGTACCGTCCAGATCTGCACGGTGGCGAATGATGCCGGCGCGCGGCAGGCATTCGTAGAAGCGGGACGGGCCCTGATACGTCACCTGCAGGACGAAACCCATGCGTGCCCGACGTGGCAGGATATTTTCCGCTGTTTCCAGGTGTGCCTCGATGTGCCGCGTCTGATCCCTGAGGCTGTGAATCCTCACTTCGCCGTGCTCCAGTGCCCGGCGTTCAGCCCACGGTAGCGTGACCAATAATGACTTGATCAAATATTCATAGGCTTCGCGGGTCTTGCTCAGATAGTCGTCGAACTGCCGGTCAAACTCTGTCTTGATCTCGGGCAGGGTGCAATTGCTCGGGAAGCGTGAAAGGCGTCGGCCCCTATATTCGGTGTCGACAAAACCACTTTGCAGCCTGCCTTGCGGATTCAGGCTGATCCATTCGCTGGCGTTGCGGCCATCGCTGCTGACGTACCAGCGCGTGTCGTTGTTCAGCCCGCCAGAGGCATAGACCTCCAGCAGCGGCCAGGTATGCAATGCCACATCTTCGGTATCGATAATGTTGCGTCGGGTACGGTTGCGCGCTGAGTGATGGTAGCGTTTGAGGCGAATCGTCGTGTGATCGTACAGATCGTTGGCCAGTGCCTTGTCCAGTTCTTGTTGTGCCAGAGTGAGTCTGCGTGGCGGCTCGGTGTCCAGTTGCAGGATCGCCGCGTTCAGTTGTTTCTCGTGGTCTTCCAGAGCGTGCAGCGGCGCCTGACCGTCGGAGGCTTCGCTCGCGACAGCCAACGCTCCGGTGGCTGCGGTCCAGGTACGTGCGGCAGCCGCTCGGGTCATGGCGATCAGGGTTTGCAGGTCGCTGCTGGCGTTTTGACTTTTGTGCAGCGGCAGATCCACCAGTTGCTGGAAGCTCAAATACTCCAGCAACCCTGGATCAAGGGCATGAGCGAGGTGCACGCCATGCACGAAATTGACCCAGACCACCGAGCTGGCGTAAGGCAGGTCGTCAGGGATGTCGCGCACTTGAAATTCCGGTCCGAATTGCGCCAGACAGACCCATCCCAGCAGGTGTTTCTCGATCTTCGTCGAGGTTCGGTCAGAATCCTCCAGATGCTGTAGAAAGTCCCGGCGAATGGTGGCGTAGCCGGCTCCGTAGTGAGCGCGTTGTTCGAGCGCAAAACCGGCCACTTCGGTCGAGCTGTGGTTGCCGGGCAGTTCGTACCACAGGCATAACGCTTCGAGCAGTAAACGCAGGCCGATATCGGGGACGGTCAGTTCATCGGGACGGGCACCGTACCATTGCAGCTTTTGCAGCAAGCGCAAGCCCAGGTCATGGGCCTGCGGGGTGTCGAGCAAGCGCTCCAGGCAGGTGGCGGGCTGCTGCTCCAGTTGCTGGAGGGTAAAAGGAGGCGTGACTTCGCTGGCCAGACTGTCGATGGCCGACAGGGATTTACCGATGAGCCAGGCGCCAATCACATCGTGAGCCGCGGCTTTGTCCTCGTCGCTCATCATTACCGTAAGCGTCGAGAGAGGTCGCAGACTCAGCCGGTGGCTGGCGCACTGTTCTTCGACTTTGCCGATCAGCCGGGTCAGTGCTGCGGCGTCCGGTGCATCCGCAAATGTGAACCCGGACTCACGCAGCAGTTGTGACAGCGGTAGCAGCCTGTCGGAACGCAGGTGTGCGCCTATACTCAGCAACGCTTGCTGAAACGCTTGAACGCTGCTGGAGGCGCGGCTGACGCTGTCGATGACATACCGGTCGATGCTGCCATCGCGACGGTTGAAGGAGAAGCTGCATTGATCAGCCGTGGCGTCGACTTGCAGCAGTGATCCTCTGGATGTCTGCAGGTACGCGGTCAATTGTGGTTCGCCGCTGTTTTCGAACAGCGTCTGCAGCATGTTTTGCGCCTGGTCTTGCGCTGCGCCCAGGCGTGAATGGGCCTGGGGCGCTAGGTAGTAGGACTCCAGTGGAGTCGAAGCGTCGAGGACCGCGCGCAGGGCAGTGATCATTGCGCGGTATTCGCTCTGTTGGGCAGTATGGCGTTGCAGCGCGGTTGAAAGTGACTGCATGGAAGATGGCTCTGGATGATTGAAAGCCGTCAGTGTCGAAGCATCGCGCACCTTGGGTGCGGTACATATGTATGGTCGGTTGCACGCTTCCTGGCTTGCCGGAAGGGGTAACGCCCCCTAGTCTGGCTTTAGCGGTCTCCCCTTGATGATGGCAGTACGTACGCAAAGGACCTCATGAAGCAAAAAAGGACACTCGGAACGCCACGGTTGTTGGGCATCGTCTGGCCATTTATTGCCGTCGTGTTATTTCAGGCGTTATTGGGGGGCGTGAGTCTCTACGTCCTGTCGGCCGTGCGGGGCTACGTTGCCGGTGAAAGTCTCTGGTCCAAGGGCCAGAAGGACGCCATCTATTATTTGAACCTGTATGCCGACAGCCGCGACGAGGCGATCTTCCTCAAGTACAAGGACGCGATTGCGGTGCCTCAGGGCGGTCACCAGTTGCGTCTGGCGCTGGATCGTCAACCACCGGATCTGCAGGCGGCGCGGGAGGGGATTCTCAAGGGTGGCAACCATCCCGATGACGTTTCGAGCCTGATCTGGCTGTACCTCAATTTCCGTCATTTCAGTTATCTGGAAACAGCGATCGACCGCTGGACCATCGGCGATGCCTATCTGGTGCAACTGGACAATGTCGCGCGCGAGATGCATCAGGGCATCAGCCAGAATGTCGCGACGCCGGCTGATATCCAGCACTGGAAAGCGCAGATCTTTGCCATCAACGACGGTGTAACGCCGGCGGCCAAGGCTTTCAGCGATGCCTTGGGCGAGGGGTCGCGGATGATCCTGCGCCTGCTGCTGTTCACCAACCTGGCCACGGCGCTGGGGTTGATCATGCTGGCACTGTTGCGCACCCACAAACTGCTCAAGCAGCGCCATGCCTTTGCCCAGGCGCTGCAGCTGGAGAAGGACCGGGCGCACATCACCCTGCAGTCGATTGGCGACGGGGTCATCACTACCGACGTCAACGGTGCGATCGATTACATGAATCCTGCGGCAGAAGCCATGACGCACTGGAAGTCCGAGCATGCGGCGGGGCTGCCTCTGGCCGCGCTGTTCAATCTGCTGGACGACAACGCGCAGGCAGAAGGGCTGACGCTGATCGAGCATATCCTCAGCGGGCAACTGGTCGGCGGCAGCGAACATTCCAAACTGATTCAGCGCCTGGACGGCAGCACGGTTTCCGTGACGCTGGTGGGCGCACCGATCCGCAATGCCGAGAAAGTCAGTGGCACGGTGTTGGTGCTGCATGACATGACTCAGGAGCGGCAATACATCGCCAACCTGTCGTGGCAGGCGACCCACGATGCCTTGACCGGTCTGGCCAACCGCCGCGAATTCGAATATCGCCTGGAGCAAGCCCTGCACAACCTGACGCGCCAGCCCGGTCGGCATGCGCTGATGTTCCTTGATCTGGACCAGTTCAAACTGGTCAACGACACCTGCGGCCATGCCGCAGGCGATGAGTTGCTGCGGCACATCTGCGCGCTGTTGCAATCGGGCTTGCGCGAGAGCGACACCCTCGCGCGGCTGGGCGGCGACGAGTTCGGCATCCTGCTGGAGAACTGCGCCCCGGACGCTGCCGAGAAAATTGCCGAGAGCTTGCGTCAGACTGTGCAGAACCTGCACTTCGTGTGGAAGGGCCGACCGTTTCTGACCACGGTGAGTATCGGTCTGGTGCACATCGCCCAGACCCCGACCACTCTGGAAGCCTCATTGCGCGCGGCTGACATGGCTTGCTACATGGCCAAGGAAAAGGGCCGTAACCGGGTGCAGGTTTATCACGCAGACGACTCCGAACTGTCTCTGCGCTTCGGCGAAATGGCCTGGGTGCAGCGCCTGCACATGGCTCTGGAAGAAGACCGCTTTTGCCTTTACGCCCAGGAAATCGCGCCACTGGGCCCCGCAACTGATGGCGGCGGGCACATCGAGATACTCTTGCGTCTGCACGACGAGGCCGGACGAATGATCCTGCCGGACAGTTTCATTCCGGCGGCCGAACGTTATGGTCTGATGAGTCAACTGGACCGCTGGGTTGTAGAAAATGTTTTTAAAGTCATTGCCCAATGTATTGCCGAACAACATGAAGAGCGTTTGGCAATGTGTGCGATTAATCTTTCAGGCATTACTATCGGAGATGACGCGTTTTTGCACTTTCTGCGTGAACAGTTTGTTAACTACGCCATACCTCCTGAAATGATTTGTTTTGAAATTACCGAAACCAGTGCAATTGCCAATCTCGGGAGTGCAATTAGATTTATTAATGAACTCAAAGGCTTAGGATGTTACTTCTCGCTTGATGATTTTTGCGCCGGAATGTCTTCATTCGCTTATCTGAAACATTTGCCTGTAGACTTCCTGAAGATCGACGGAAGTTTCGTAAAGGATATGCTGGACGACCCGATTAACCGCGCAATGGTCGAAGTGATCAATCACATCGGGCATGTCATGGGTAAGCAGACAATTGCCGAGTTTGTAGAAACAACCCAGATCGAGCAGGCATTGCTTGAAATCGGGGTGGATTACGCTCAGGGTTACGTCATCGAACGCCCGCAGTTGTTTACCTGCGACAGTTTGCAAAGTCGGCCCGCCAGACCGCAGCCGTTGTTATTCAAGGCGCCTGGCACGTTCCGTTGAAATCTCTTGCCGATCCTTACAATCACAAATCAAAAGGAGCCGAACAGTGATCGACACATTCAACCGAACCGGACCACTCATGGAAGCTGCAAGTTATCCCGCCTGGGCGCAACAGCTCATTACGGATTGCAGCGAGAGCAAGCGCCGGGTTGTCGAACATGAACTGTACCAGCGCATGCGCGATAACAAGCTCAGCGCCAAGACCATGCGCCAGTACCTGATCGGGGGCTGGCCGGTCGTTGAACAGTTTGCGTTGTATATGGCGCAGAACCTGACCAAGACCAGGTTTGCCCGCCATCCTGGGGAGGACATGGCGCGCCGCTGGCTGATGCGGAACATCCGTGTTGAACTCAATCATGCCGATTACTGGCTGAACTGGAGCCGCGCGCACGGCGTCAGCCTTGAGGATCTTCAGGCTCAGCAAGTGCCGCCGGAACTGCATGCGCTGAGTCACTGGTGCTGGCATACGAGTTCGGCGGATTCGCTGATCGTCGCCATCGCCGCCACCAACTACGCCATCGAGGGCGCGACCGGGGAGTGGTCGGCGCTGGTGTGTTCCACTGGCGTGTACGCTGCGGCGTTCCCGGAAGAAGACCGCAAGCGCGCGATGAAATGGCTGAAGATGCATGCCCAATACGACGACGCCCATCCATGGGAAGCGCTGGAAATCATCTGCACGCTGGCGGGGATGAACCCGAGCCAGGCATTGCAGACCGAGCTGCGCCAGGCCGTGTGCAAGAGCTACGACTACATGTACCTGTTCCTTGAGCGCTGCATGCAGCTGGAAACCACGGAGCGCGCGATCCACGGTCGTGAACGTCTGGCGTTGGCAGAGAGCTGATTCAAGGTCTGAGATGTAGCAGAAATGTGGGAGCGAGCCTGCTCGCGAAGACGGCGCTTCAGTCAGCACGGTTTTGACTGATTCACCGCTTTCGCGAGCAGGCTCACTCCCACACTGCTGTGTGCTGTCTGAGAGTATTCAGCCCGCCATCGCCAACCGATTACGCCCTTCGCGCTTGGCTACATACAGCGCACTGTCCGCCCGGCGCAGCAGACTGTCGGCCGATTCCCCCGGCAGAAGAGTCGAACAGCCAAGGCTCACGGTCAGGTCGATCAACCGGCCGTCGACGAAGTATTCCTCAGCCTGCGCGGCATGGCGCAAACGCTCGCCAACCATTTGCGCCGCTTCCCGGCCGGTGTTCGACAGCAGGATCAGAAACTCTTCCCCGCCATAGCGAAACACCATGTCGACGTTGCGCAACTGGCTCTTGATCGAGGCTGCCACCGCTTTGAGCACGTCATCGCCGGCGCTGTGGCCGTGGCTGTCGTTGACCCGTTTGAAGTGGTCGATGTCGAGCATCAGAACCGATAGTGGTTGCAGGTGCCGACGTGACATGTCGATCTCGCGCTGCAGGGTCTGCTCCATGGCGATCCGGTTGCCGGTTCCGGTCAGCGGGTCGCGCAGCGCACTTTGCGTTGCAGCGCGGTAGAGCAGGGCGTTGCGCATCGGGAACAACAGCGACGACAGCAGCGATTCGAGGTTGCCCTGATCCTGCTCGCTGAAGCGCTGGTTGCGGCGAAACACCAGTTCGCCCAAGTGCTCGCCTTCGTGGCTGAGGCTATAGCTGACGGAATGGTGACCGCGCGCACCGAATTCCAGACGCAGGTCGCTGCCTGAATGCACGTAACTCAAGGCATCCAGCGGCACCAGGCGCTGAACTTCGCGAAAAAACAGACCGAGGATTCGTTGCGGCTCAAGACTGGTTTGCAGTTGCAGGCTCATTTGCTGGCGCAGTTGCGCGAGGCTGGCCGGGCGTTCCAGAAGCGGAGGCAGCTGACCAAAGCCCAGGCGTTGCAATTTGGCACTGTCAAAGTCAATTGCATTGGTCTGGGAAGGTGATTTCATATGGCGTGAGCCCCTAAGCAGTAAGTCTGTCTTACAGGCTGGGTGAGAGCGGCTATGGGCTGCGCGTCATACTGATCCATCAGTCCCGTAGGACATTTGGCGTAAGTTTAGTCTGCCGGATGACGATTAGTCAGCTATCGAAATCGCCCTTGCCCCAGTGCCTTCACACGGCGTGCTTTGAGGAGATTTAGAGCGAAAGTCGTGCCATTCGGTTCACGATAATTAAAAACGTTATGAATCAACGGGATGGCATTTTGCTTTGGGCGGGGGTGGCAGATATTTGACTGGAATGTGACGGCGAAAAGCGGCAAAGGTGTGCCGCGACGGTAATCCGCCACGGCAACAAAAGCGACGTATGGCACTTATTGCGCGTTGAATGCCTGGCCATTGATGCCCGTGCTGTCCGGGCCCATCAGGTACAGGTACACCGGCATGATCTCTTCCGGGGTCGGATTGTTCAGCGGGTTTTCCCCTGGATAGGCCTGTGCGCGCATGCTGGTACGCGTGCCGCCCGGGTTGATGCTGTTGGAACGCACGGGTGCTACGCCATCGACTTCGTCGGCCAGCGTCTGCATCAGGCCTTCGGTGGCAAACTTCGACACACCGTAGGCGCCCCAGTAGGCCCGGCCCTTGCGTCCGACGCTGCTGGAGGTGAACACCACCGAGGCATCCTGCGACAGCTTGAGCAGCGGCAGCAAGGTGCTGGTGAGCATGAACATGGCGTTGACGTTGACCTGCATGACGCGCATGAAGTTTTCGCCGGACAGTTGCTCGATCGGCGTACGCGGCCCAATGATCGAGGCGTTGTGCAGCAGGCCATCGAGATGGCCGAACTCGGTTTCGATCATCGCCGCCAGCTCATCGTATTGATGGGGCAGGGCGGTCTCGAGGTTGAACGGGATCACCGCCGGTTGTGGATGGCCGGCGGCTTCGATTTCGTCGTAGACCTGCGTCAGATTGGCTTCGGTCTTGCCCAGCAACAGCACGGTGGCGCCATGGGCGGCGTAGGTTTTGGCAGCCGCCGCGCCGATGCCACGGCCGGCACCGGTGACCAGAATGACCCGGTCCTTGAGCAATTCGGGACGGGCGGTGTAATCAAACATAAAAACCTCACAATCCATTCATGAAGACCTGCTTCCCTGTGGTGAGGGGATTTATCCCCGACCGGCTGCGAAGCAGTCGTGAAACCTGTCTATCGAATCGACCTGAAAGTGCGCGGGCTGCTTCGCATCCCATCGGGGATAAATCCCCTCGCCACAACGGCCGTTTTCAGCAGCTGCACAGCGCGTTGTCGATGACCTTGCGCAGTTCCAGCGGATGATCCACCACCACATCCGCGCCCCAGTGCCGCGGGTTGTCGTCCGGGTGGATATAGCCATAGGTCACGGCGGCGGTTTTGGTGCCCGCATCGCGCCCCGATTCGATGTCGCGCAGATCATCGCCCACAAACAGCACGGTGGACGGATCCAGATCAAGCATCTTGCACGCGAGGATCAGCGGCTCCGGATCCGGCTTGCTGTTTTTCACGTGGTCCGGGCAGATCAACAGCGCCGAGCGCTCGGCCAGCCCCAGTTGCTGCATGATCGGCTCGGCAAACCGAACCGGTTTGTTGGTGACCACGCCCCAGATCAAGTTGCCCCGCTCGATGTCGGCCAGCAACTCGCCCATGCCGTCGAACAGCTTGCTGTGTACCGCGCAACCGGCCAGATAGCGTTCGAGGAACTCCTGACGCAGTTCTTCGAAGCCCGGCGATTCCGGGTCCATCGAGAACGTCACCGCGACCATGGCTTTGGCGCCGCCGGAAATTTCGTCGCGGATGTGCTTGTCGTTCATTGGCGGCAAGCCGCGATCCGCGCGCATCGCCTGACAGATGGCGATGAAATCCGGCGCGGTGTCGAGCAGGGTGCCGTCCATATCGAAAAGGACTGCTCTGATGGCCATCGGCTTACTCCTCGCGCAGGGTCTGGATCATGTAGTTGACGTCAACGTCGTTGGCCAGCTTGTAGTGCTTGGTCAGCGGGTTGTAGGTCAGGCCAATGATGTCCTTGACGGTCAGGCCGGCGATGCGGCTCCAGGCGCCCAGCTCGGACGGGCGAATGAATTTCTTGAAGTCGTGGGTGCCGCGTGGCAGCAGCTTCATGATGTATTCGGCACCGACGATGGCGAACAGGTACGCCTTCGGGTTGCGGTTGATGGTCGAGAAGAACACCTGGCCGCCCGGTTTGACCATGCGGTAGCAGGCGCGGATCACCGACGACGGGTCCGGTACGTGCTCGAGCATTTCCAGGCAGGTTACGACGTCGAACTGCTCGGGCATTTCTTCGGCAAGGGCTTCAGCGGTGATCTGCCGGTACTCGACGTTGACCCCGGATTCCAATTGATGCAGTTGCGCGACCGCCAGCGGCGCTTCGCCCATGTCGATGCCCGTTACCGTGGCGCCGCGCTGGGCCATGGCTTCGCTGAGAATGCCGCCGCCGCAGCCGACGTCGAGAACTTTCTTGCCGGCCAGATTGACCCGCTCGTCAATCCAGTTGACGCGCAGCGGATTGATGTCGTGCAGTGGTTTGAACTCGCTTTCACGGTCCCACCAACGATGGGCCAGGGCTTCGAATTTGGCGATTTCGGCGTGGTCGACGTTGCTCATGATCTATTCCTCGAAAAACTTGAAAAAGGCTGTAGCCGCGAAGTCTGCTCCGCGGTGTTTACGATTCTGAGTGGCCGCTGATGCGCTGGCCCCAGGCCCGGGCGGTGGCGCCCAGCTGTTGTTCGTCCAGGCGGGTCAGGCGCCGGTCGTCGAGTAACTGTTTGCCGGCGACCCACAGGTGTTTCACGCAGTCGCGGCCGGTGGCATAGATAAGCTGTGACACCGGGTCATAGACCGGTTGCTGGGCCAGGCCGGACAGGTCGAAGGCGACGATGTCTGCAGCCTTGCCAATCTCCAGCGAACCGACCTGTGCCTCAATGCCCAGAGCCCGGGCGCCGTTGAGCGTGGCCATGCGCAGCGCGCGATGGGCGTCCAGCGCGGTGGCCGAGCCGGCGACGGCTTTGGCCAGCAGCGCGGCGGTGCGGGTTTCGCCGAGCAGGTCGAGGTCGTTGTTGCTCGCTGCGCCATCGGTGCCGACGGCAACGTTCACGCCAGCCTGCCACAGACGCTCCACCGGGCAGAAACCGCTGGCCAGCTTCAGGTTCGATTCCGGGCAGTGGATCACGCTGGTGTTGCTTTCTACCAGCAATGCCAGATCGTCATCGCTGATCTGGGTCATGTGCACCGCCTGGAAGCGCGGGCCGAGCAGGCCGAGGCGAGCGAGGCGGGCCAGTGGCCGCTCGCCGCGATGCTCCAGCGATTGCTGGACTTCGAAGGCAGTTTCGTGGACATGCATGTGGATCGACGCGTCCAGCTCTTCGGCGATCACGCGGATTTTTTCCAGGTTCTCGTCGCCCACGGTGTAGGGTGCATGAGGGCCGAAAGTGATCTTGATCCGTTCGTGATGCTTCAAATCGCCGAACAGCTCGACGCCCTGACGAATGGCCTCATCGGCGCTGCTGGCACCGGGGATCGGGAAATCGAGGATCGGAATCGCGATCTGTGCGCGAATGCCGCTGTTGTGCACGCGCTCACTGGCAACTTTCGGGAAGAAGTACATGTCCGAGAAGCAACTGATGCCACCTTTGATCTGCTCGGCAATCGCCAAGTCAGTGCCATCACGGACGAAATCTTCATCGACCCATTTGGCTTCGGCCGGCCAGATGTGGTTTTCCAGCCAGGTCATCAGCGGCAGATCGTCGGCCAGGCCACGGAACAGGGTCATCGCCGCATGCCCGTGGGCGTTGATCAGGCCCGGGCTGAGCAGCACGTCCGGCAATTCGCGGACTTCAGTGGCGTTACACTTCAATGCTTCGGCGCGCGGGCCGATAAACACGATGCGACCGTCACGGATGCCCAGGCCGTGCTCCTTGAGCACAACGCCTGCAGGTTCGACGGGTACCAGCCAGGTCGGCAGCAATAATAAGTCGAGCGCAATGGCAGGTTTCGGCATCGAGGGTCGGTTCCAGTGCTTTTGTAAAGGATGGCGAAGTATACCCGAGCGTCTTCGCGGGGGGATCGCTATAATCGGCGGCTTTTGTTCATGAGTGCGGGGTGAGGGATGCGCGATCGACTGTTGGCTGCGGAGAAAGTAAAGGCCATCGATTGGCGAGATGGCGCGCTCCACCTGCTGGATCAGCGTATTTTGCCGTTTGAGGAAAACTGGATTGCCTACACCAGCGCGGCCGGTGTGGCTGAGGCGATTCGTTCGATGGTGGTGCGTGGCGCGCCCGCCATCGGCATCAGTGCGGCCTATGGCATTGTGCTTGCGGCCCGCGCACGGATCGCTGAGGGGGGGGGCTGGTACGCGGCGCTGGAAGAGGATTTCGCCTTGCTCGCCGATTCCCGGCCGACGGCGGTCAATCTGTTCTGGGCGCTGAACCGCATGCACGATCGCCTGGACCGGCTGAAAGAAAACGCCGATCCGCTGGCGGCACTGGAAGCTGAAGCCATCGCCATTCATGAAAGCGACCGCGAAGCCAACCTGACCATGGCTCAGCTCGGTGTCGATCTGATCCGCAAGCATCAGGGCAACGCCCAGGCGATTCTCACTCACTGTAATACCGGCGCTCTGGCCACCGGAGGTTTCGGTACCGCGCTGGGGGTGATTCGCGCGGCCTATCTCGAAGGCATGGTAGAGCGCGTCTACGCCGATGAAACCCGCCCGTGGCTGCAGGGGTCGCGCCTGACCGCCTGGGAGCTGGCGAACGAAGGCATTCCGGTGACGCTCAATGCCGACTCCGCCGCCGCGCACATCATGAAAACCAAAGGCGTGACCTGGGTGATCGTCGGTGCTGACCGCATCACTGCCAATGGCGATGTGGCGAACAAGATCGGCACCTACCAACTGGCGGTCAACGCCATGCACCACGGCGTGCGCTTCATGGTGGTGGCGCCGAGTTCGACCATCGACATGCATCTGGCCAGTGGCGACGACATCCCGATCGAGGAACGTGATGGCGCCGAGTTGCTGGAGGTCGGTGGCAAGCGCGTGGGGGCGGACGTCGAGGCGTTCAACCCGGTGTTCGATGTGACGCCGGCGGATCTGATCGACGCGATCGTCACTGAAAAGGGCATCGTCGAGCGGCCGGATACGGCGAAAATGGCTCAGTTGATGTGCCGCAAACGCCTGCATTGATGGGTCGCGGCGTCTGCAAGGACGCCATCGCTGGCAAGCCAGCTCCCACAGGTCTTGTGCTCGCCACTGATCCTGTGGGAGCTGGCTTGCCAGCGAAGGGGACCTGAAAGTCAATAAACATCGCAAAACCTGACCTCAAAACTGCATTCAAAGAAGCTCTGAGCCTCTCTCGTCCCCTTTACGCCTGTCATCGGTCAACTAACTATGCTCCATGCGCATCTGGGGGATAGGTGCGTGGCGGCTCTTGTGATAACATCCGGCGTTTTCCGAGGCAGCTTCGCGGAGCTGTCTTTACTGCGCAAATCCGTGGTTCTATCCGTTGATTTGTCGTAAGTCGGCGCACGGCACTCAGCCTGCCCCGACGAGCTTCGTACATCCCATATGGATATGACGAAGTTTCACCAGAAAAAGGAATCAGGCTTCTCATGGGCGAACTGGCCAAAGAAATCCTCCCGGTCAATATCGAAGACGAGCTGAAACAGTCCTACCTCGACTACGCGATGAGCGTAATCGTCGGCCGTGCACTGCCGGATGCGCGCGATGGCCTCAAGCCCGTGCACCGTCGCGTACTGTTCGCGATGAGCGAGCTGGGCAACGACTTCAACAAGCCGTACAAGAAATCTGCCCGTGTTGTCGGTGACGTGATCGGTAAGTATCACCCGCATGGTGATACTGCGGTGTACGACACCATCGTCCGCATGGCTCAGCCTTTCTCCCTGCGTTACCTGCTGGTTGACGGTCAGGGCAACTTCGGTTCGGTGGACGGCGACAACGCTGCGGCCATGCGATACACCGAAGTGCGCATGACCAAGCTGGCGCACGAACTGCTGGCCGACCTGCACAAAGAAACCGTGGACTGGGTGCCGAACTACGACGGTACCGAGCTGATCCCGGCGGTCATGCCGACCCGCGTGCCGAACCTGCTGGTCAACGGTTCCAGCGGTATTGCCGTGGGCATGGCGACCAACATTCCGCCGCACAACCTCGGTGAAGTCATCGACGGTTGCCTGGCCCTCATCGACAATCCCGAGCTGACCGTCGATGAGCTGATGCAATACATCCCCGGTCCGGACTTCCCGACGGCCGCGATCATCAACGGTCGTGCCGGCATTATCGAAGCCTATCGCACCGGTCGTGGCCGCATTTACATGCGTGCGCGTTCGATCATCGAAGACATCGACAAGGTCGGTGGCCGACAGCAGATCGTCATCACTGAACTGCCGTATCAGCTGAACAAGGCGCGTCTGATCGAGAAGATCGCCGAACTGGTCAAAGAGAAGAAGCTCGAGGGCATCACCGAGCTGCGCGACGAGTCCGACAAGGACGGTATGCGCGTCGTGATCGAGCTGCGTCGCGGCGAAGTGCCTGAGGTGATCCTCAACAATCTCTACGCCCAGACCCAGCTGCAATCGGTATTCGGCATCAACATCGTCGCGCTGATCGACGGCCGTCCACGCATCCTCAACCTCAAGGATCTGCTGGAAGCCTTCGTCCGTCACCGTCGCGAAGTGGTCACCCGTCGTACCGTATTCGAGCTGCGCAAGGCCCGCGAGCGTGGTCACATCCTCGAAGGTCAGGCCGTTGCCCTGTCGAACATTGACCCGGTGATCGCCCTGATCAAGGCGTCGCCGACTCCGTCGGAAGCCAAGGAAGCGCTGGTCAGCACCCCTTGGGAATCCTCGGCAGTGGTGGCGATGGTGGAGCGTGCCGGCGCCGATTCGTGCCGTCCGGAAAACCTCGATCCGCAATACGGTCTGCGCGACGGCAAGTACTTCCTGTCGCCAGAACAGGCGCAAGCCATTCTGGAACTGCGTCTGCACCGTCTGACCGGTCTGGAGCACGAGAAGCTGCTGGCCGAGTATCAAGAGATCCTCAACCAGATCGGCGAGCTGATCCGCATCCTCAACAGCGCCGTGCGCCTGATGGAAGTGATCCGCGAAGAGCTGGAAGTGATCCGTGCCGAATACGGCGACGTGCGCCGCACCGAGATTCTCGATGCGCGTCTCGACCTGACCCTGGGCGACATGATCCCGGAAGAAGAGCGCGTCGTGACCATTTCTCACGGTGGCTACGCCAAGACCCAGCCACTGGCTGCGTACCAGGCTCAGCGTCGTGGCGGCAAAGGCAAATCGGCGACCGGCGTCAAGGATGAGGACTACATCGCTCACCTGCTGGTGGCCAACAGTCACACCACGCTGCTGCTGTTCTCCAGCAAAGGCAAGGTGTACTGGCTGAAGACTTACGAAATTCCCGAAGCATCCCGCGCCGCCCGTGGTCGTCCGCTAGTCAACCTGCTGCCGCTGGATGACGGTGAATACATCACCACCATGCTGCCGGTCGAGGAATACACCGAAGGTCACTACATCTTCATGGCGACCGCCAACGGCACCGTGAAGAAGACTCCGCTGGAATCCTTCAGCCGTCAGCGCAGCGTCGGTCTGATCGCGCTGGAGCTGGACGAAGGCGACGTGTTGATCTCCGCGGCCATCACCGATGGCGAGCGCGAAGTGATGCTGTTCTCCGACGGCGGCAAAGTGACGCGTTTCAAAGAGTCCGACGTACGCGCCATGGGCCGTACCGCCCGTGGTGTACGCGGCATGCGTCTGCCGGAAGGGCAGAAGCTGATTTCGATGCTGATCCCGGAAGAAGGCAGCCAGATCCTCACCGCTTCCGAGCGTGGTTATGGCAAGCGCACCGCGATTACCGAGTTCCCAGAGTACAAGCGTGGCGGTCAAGGCGTGATCGCCATGGTCAGCAACGAGCGTAACGGCCGTCTGGTCGGTGCGGTTCAGGTGCTCGACGGCGAAGAAATCATGTTGATTTCCGATCAGGGCACGCTGGTACGTACCCGTGTCGACGAAGTGTCGAGCCTGGGTCGTAACACCCAAGGCGTGACTCTGATCAAGCTGGCCAAGGATGAAACCCTGGTCGGTCTGGAGCGGGTTCAGGAGCCATCGGAGGTCGAAGGCGACGAGCTTGAAGGTGAAGAGGGTGCCGGGTTCGAGGGAGATGTCGTGATCGACGACGTTGCCGAGGACCAGCAACTCGACGCCGCAGCTGACGAAGAGCCGCAGGAGTAAGCGGACAAGCGAGGGGGCGGATGAAAATTCGCCCCCTTGTTATTTGTCCGGTATGAATTTTCGACATCATGGAGATCTCCTGTGGGGGGCGAGCCTGCTCGCGAATGCAGGCGCTGCGGTACCTCTGACGCACCGCGGTGATGCATTCGCGAGCAGGCTCGCTCCCACAGGACTGTGTTGATCGGTAGTGTGATTTTTTGCGTGATACCACCAAATCAGAGCGAGATTGGATGTGAGCAAGCGAGCCTATAACTTCTGTGCCGGTCCTGCGGCGCTTCCTGAAGCTGTCCTGCAACGTGCCCAGGGTGAACTCCTTGATTGGCATGGCAAGGGTTTGTCGGTCATGGAAATGAGCCATCGCAGTGATGAGTTTGTGTCCATTGCCACTCAGGCCGAGCAGGATCTGCGTGACCTGCTGAATATCCCGTCGAACTATAAAGTGCTGTTTCTGCAGGGTGGCGCCAGTCAGCAGTTCGCGCAGATCCCGCTGAACCTGTTGCCGGAAAACGGCAGCGCCGACTATATCGACACCGGTATCTGGTCGCAGAAAGCTATCGACGAAGCTTCGCGCTACGGCCACGTCAACGTTGCTGCCACCGCCAAGCCTTACGACTATTTCGCCATCCCGGGTCAGAACGAGTGGAAGCTGTCGAAAGACGCCGCTTACGTTCACTACGCGCCGAACGAAACCATCGGCGGTCTGGAATTCCAGTGGATCCCGGAAACCGGTGACGTGCCGCTGGTGGCTGACATGTCTTCGGACATCCTCTCGCGTCCGGTCGACATCTCGCGTTTCGGCATGATCTACGCCGGCGCCCAGAAGAACATCGGCCCGAGCGGTATTGTCGTCAACATCATCCGCGAAGACCTGCTGGGCAAGGCACGTTCGCTGTGCCCGACCATGCTCGACTACAAGGTCGCGGCCGACAACGGTTCGATGTACAACACTCCGCCGACCCTGGCCTGGTACCTCTCCGGTCTGGTGTTCCAGTGGCTGAAAGAGCAGGGCGGTGTTGAAGCGATCGCCAAACTGAATGACGTCAAGCAGCGCACGCTGTACGACTTCATCGACGCCAGTGGCCTCTACAGCAACCCGATCAACAAGTCGGACCGCTCGTGGATGAACGTGCCGTTCCGTCTGGCTGACGATCGCCTGGACAAACCGTTCCTGGCCGGTGCCGATGCGCGCGGTCTGCTCAACCTCAAGGGCCACCGCTCCGTGGGCGGCATGCGCGCCTCCATCTACAACGCCGTCGACATCAACGCCGTCAACGCGCTGGTGGCGTACATGGCTGAATTCGAGAAGGAGCACGGCTGATGTCCGAGCAAGAACTCAAGGCCCTGCGCCTGCGTATTGACGCTCTGGACGAAAAGGTCCTGGAACTGATCAGTGAGCGTGCGCGCTGCGCCCAGGAAGTTGCGCGAGTCAAGATGGCTTCGCTGGCCGAAGGCGAAGTGCCGGTGTTCTATCGTCCCGAGCGTGAAGCCCAGGTGCTCAAGCGCGTGATGGAGCGCAATCAGGGGCCGCTGGGCAACGAAGAGATGGCGCGCTTGTTCCGCGAAATCATGTCCTCGTGCCTGGCGCTCGAGCAGCCATTGAAAGTGGCTTACCTCGGCCCTGAAGGCACCTTCACTCAAGCAGCGGCGATGAAGCACTTCGGCCACGCGGTGATCAGCAAGCCGATGGCGGCGATCGACGAAGTGTTCCGTGAAGTCGCGGCGGGTGCGGTGAATTTTGGCGTGGTGCCGGTGGAGAATTCCACCGAAGGCGCGGTCAACCACACCCTCGACAGCTTCCTCGAGCACGACATGGTGATCTGCGGCGAAGTCGAACTGCGCATTCACCATCACTTGCTGGTCGGTGAAAACACCAAGACCGACAGCATCAGCCGCATCTACTCCCACGCCCAGTCGCTGGCCCAGTGCCGCAAGTGGCTGGACGCGCACTATCCGAATGTCGAGCGCGTGGCGGTGGCGAGCAATGCCGAAGCGGCGAAGCGGGTCAAGGGTGAATGGAACTCGGCGGCGATTGCCGGCGACATGGCTGCTGGCTTGTATGGTCTGACCCGTCTGGCGGAAAAGATCGAAGATCGTCCGGACAACTCGACGCGCTTCCTGATGATCGGTAACCAGGAAGTGCCGCCGACCGGCGACGACAAGACCTCGATCATCGTCTCGATGAGCAACAAGCCTGGCGCGCTGCATGAGCTGCTGGTGCCGTTCCATGACAACGGGATCGACCTGACCCGGATCGAAACCCGTCCGTCGCGCAGTGGCAAATGGACCTACGTGTTCTTCATCGACTTCGTCGGCCACCACCGTGATCCGTTGATCAAGGGTGTGCTGGAAAAGATCAGTCAGGAAGCAGTAGCACTCAAAGTGCTGGGTTCCTACCCGAAAGCAGTTCTTTAAGGGGCGGTAGCAAATGAGTGGCAACTTCCTCGCTCTGGCACAGCCGGGCGTGCAACAACTTTCGCCGTACGTTCCGGGCAAGCCTGTGGACGAACTGGCGCGCGAGCTGGATCTGGATCCGGCGAAAATCGTCAAACTGGCAAGCAATGAAAACCCGCTGGGCGCCAGCCCGAAAGCGCTGGCGGCAATCCGCGATGAGCTGGCCGAGCTGACCCGTTATCCGGACGGCAACGGCTTCGCGCTGAAATCGCTGTTGGCCGAGCAGTGCCGCGTCGAGCTGAACCAGGTAACCCTTGGCAACGGCTCCAACGACATTCTCGAGCTGGTGGCGCGCGCCTATCTGGCGCCGGGTCTGAACGCCGTGTTCAGTGAGCATGCGTTTGCCGTTTACCCGATCGCCACCCAGGCGGTCGGCGCGCAGGCCAAAGTGGTGCCGGCCAAGGACTGGGGGCACGACTTGCCTGCGATGCTCGCGGCCATCGATGCCAACACTCGCGTAGTGTTCATTGCCAACCCGAACAATCCGACCGGCACCTGGTTCGGCGCCGAAGCGCTGGACGAGTTCCTGCAAGATGTACCGGAACATGTGTTGGTGGTGCTGGACGAGGCGTACATCGAGTACGCCGAAGGCAGCGACCTGCCGGACGGTCTGGATTTCCTCGCGGCGTACCCGAATCTGCTGGTATCGCGCACGTTCTCCAAGGCCTATGGCCTGGCAGCGCTGCGCGTTGGTTATGGCCTGTCCACTGCGGTAGTAGCGGACGTGCTCAACCGTGTGCGTCAACCATTCAACGTCAACAGCCTGGCTCTGGCCGCGGCCTGTGCGGCGTTGAAGGATGACGAGTATCTGGCGCAAAGCCGTCAGCTCAACGAATCCGGCATGCAGCAACTGCAGGCGGGTTTCCGTGAGCTGGGTCTGAGCTGGATCGAGTCCAAGGGCAACTTCATCTGCGTCGATCTTGGTCAGGTCGCTGCGCCGATTTTCCAGGGGCTGCTGCGTGAAGGCGTGATCGTGCGTCCGGTGGCCAATTACGGCATGCCGAACCACCTGCGGGTGACCATCGGTCTGCCGGCGGAAAACAGCCGCTTCCTTGAAGCGCTGCGCAAGGTTCTGGCTCGTGGGTGATGTCACTGCTCTGCAATCTGCTGCGCCTATGATCGGTCGCCTTGTGGTGGTCGGTCTGGGGTTGATCGGTGGTTCGTTTGCCAAAGGCTTGCGTGAAAGCGGCATCTGCCGTGAAGTGGTCGGGGTCGATCTCGACCCGCAATCGCGCAAGCTGGCGGTCGAGTTGGGTGTGGTGGACCGTTGCGAAGACGACCTGATTGCTGCGTGTCAGGGTGCTGACGTGATTCAGCTGGCAGTGCCGATTCTGGCCATGGAGAAGGTGCTCGCGCGTCTGGCGAGTGTCGATCTGGGTCAGGCGATTCTGACCGATGTCGGCAGCGCCAAGGGCAATGTGGTGCGCGCGGCGACCGAGGCGTTCGGCGGCATGCCAGCGCGTTTCGTGCCGGGCCATCCGATTGCCGGTTCCGAGCAGAGCGGGGTGGAAGCTTCCAACGCCGAGCTGTTCCGTCGGCACAAGGTGATTCTGACCCCGCTCGAGCAAACCGACCCGGCCGCGCTGGCGGTGGTTGATCGCTTGTGGCGCGAGCTGGGTGCCGATGTCGAGCATATGCAGGTCGAGCGCCACGACGAAGTGTTGGCTGCGACCAGTCATCTGCCGCACTTGCTGGCCTTCGGTCTGGTCGACTCGTTGGCCAAACGCAATGAAAACCTTGAGATCTTCCGTTACGCTGCGGGCGGTTTCCGCGATTTCACAAGAATCGCCGGAAGCGACCCGGTGATGTGGCACGACATCTTCCTCGCCAACCGCGAGGCTGTCCTGCGCACACTCGATACATTTCGCAGCGACCTCGACGCCTTGCGCGACGCGGTCGATGCAGGGGATGGGCACCAATTGTTGGGCGTCTTCACGCGCGCCCGGGTTGCCCGCGAGCATTTCAGTAAAATCCTGGCCCGCAGGGCCTATGTGGACGCTATGAATTCCAACGATCTGATTTTTCTGGCTCAACCTGGTGGCCGCTTGTCCGGTCGGATTCGCGTACCAGGTGACAAATCGATTTCCCACCGCTCGATTATGCTCGGCTCGCTGGCCGAAGGCGTGACCGAGGTTGAAGGTTTCCTCGAGGGTGAAGATGCCCTGGCGACCTTGCAGGCATTTCGCGACATGGGCGTGGTCATCGAAGGCCCGCACCACGGTCGCGTGACCATTCACGGCGTTGGCCTGCATGGCTTGAAGCCGGCACCTGGCCCGATCTATCTGGGCAACTCCGGTACCTCGATGCGTCTGTTGTCCGGCCTGCTGGCGGCGCAGAACTTCGACAGCACCCTGACGGGCGATGCGTCGCTGTCCAAGCGTCCGATGAATCGCGTGGCCAATCCGCTGCGGGAAATGGGCGCTGTGATTGAAACCGCTGCCGAAGGTCGTCCGCCGATGACCATTCGGGGCGGGCACAAACTGAAAGGCCTGACCTACACCATGCCGATGGCCAGTGCTCAGGTGAAGTCCTGCCTGCTGCTGGCGGGTCTGTACGCGGAAGGCAAGACCACCGTCACTGAACCGGCTCCAACCCGTGATCACACCGAGCGCATGCTGCGTGGCTTCGGCTACCCGGTGACTGTTGACGGCGCGACCGCGTCGGTCGAGTCCGGCGGCAAGCTGACCGCAACCCACATTGAAGTGCCGGGCGATATCTCGTCGTCGGCGTTCTTCCTGGTGGCGGCCTCGATTGCCGAAGGTTCCGAGCTGGTGCTGGAGCACGTCGGCATCAATCCGACCCGTACCGGCGTTATCGACATCCTGCGTCTGATGGGCGCCGATATCACTCTGGAAAACCAGCGTGAAGTCGGTGGCGAACCGGTAGCCGACCTGCGCGTGCGGGCGGCTAAACTCAAAGGTATCGAGATTCCGGAAGCGCTGGTGCCACTGGCCATCGACGAGTTCCCGGTGCTGTTTGTGGCGGCGGCCTGTGCCGAAGGTCGTACCGTGCTGACGGGTGCTGAAGAGTTGCGCGTCAAGGAATCGGACCGCATCCAGGTAATGGCGGACGGCTTGCTGGCGCTGGGCGTCAAGTGCCAGCCGACCCCGGACGGCATCATCATCGATGGCGGCCAGATCGGTGGCGGCGAAGTGCATGGTCACGGCGATCACCGTATCGCCATGGCCTTCAGCGTGGCCTCGCTGCGCGCCACTGCGCCGATCCGCATCCATGATTGCGCCAATGTCGCGACGTCGTTCCCGAACTTCCTCGCGCTGTGCGCGCAGGTCGGCATTCGTGTGGCACAAGAGGCTCAGTCGTGAAAAACATTGCACCGGTCATCACCATCGATGGGCCAAGCGGTTCGGGCAAAGGCACGGTCGCCGGGATTCTGGCCAAGCGCCTTGGCTGGAACCTGCTGGATTCCGGTGCGCTGTATCGCCTGCTGGCGTTCGCTGCGCACAACCATGGTGTCGACCTGACCAATGAAGAGTTGCTGAAAAAGCTGGCTGCTCATCTGGATGTGCAGTTCATCGCGGCGACCGAAGGCCAGTTGCAGCGCATCATTCTGGAAGGTGATGAAGTCAGCGATGTCATCCGTACAGAAAGCGTCGGCGCAGGCGCGTCCCAGGTAGCTGCGCTGCCGGCAGTGCGCGAGGCGCTGCTGCAGCGCCAGCGCGCTTTCCAGGAAGCGCCGGGGCTGGTGGCTGATGGGCGCGACATGGGCACAGTGGTTTTTCCTGACGCACCGTTGAAAATCTTCCTGACCGCCAGCGCCGAGGAACGGGCGCGCCGCCGATATTTGCAGTTGAAGGGCAAAGGCGAGGATGTTAGTCTGTCGAGTCTGCTAGATGAGATCCGTGCACGCGACGAGCGTGATACCCAGCGTGCAGTGGCCCCGCTCAAGCCGGCGGCCGACGCGATTCAGCTGGATTCCACGGAGTTGTCCATCGATCAGGTGCTTGAACGCATCATGAGCGAGATCGCCATTCGCGATATCGCCGGGTGACCAAGAAGGCCGCAGGGGACCAGTCATAGTCCTGCAGCGCTTCTTTTAAATGAAACTAACCCACACCGTCTGGGGTGTGGAGATGGGCGTATTCTTCGCCCTCATCTACAGGAATTAAAATGAGCGAAAGCTTTGCGGAACTCTTTGAAGAAAGCCTAAAGACCCTGAACCTTCAGGCAGGCTCCATCATCACCGGTGTTATCGTTGATATCGATTACCAGGCTCGCTGGGTAACCGTTCACGCTGGCCTGAAGTCTGAAGCACTCATCCCGCTGGAACAGTTCTACAACGACGCTGGCGATCTGGCTATCAATGTCGGTGACGAAGTTCACGTTGCTCTGGATTCGGTTGAAGACGGTTTCGGTGAAACCAAGCTGTCCCGTGAAAAAGCCAAGCGCGCTGAATGCTGGATCGTTCTGGAAGCAGCCTTCGCAGCTGAGGAAGTGGTCAAGGGCGTTATCAACGGTAAGGTTAAAGGCGGCTTCACTGTCGACGTTAACGGCATCCGTGCGTTCCTGCCAGGTTCCCTGGTTGACGTCCGTCCAGTGCGCGACACCACGCACCTGGAAGGCAAAGAGCTGGAATTCAAGGTCATCAAGCTGGACCAGAAGCGCAACAACGTTGTCGTTTCCCGTCGCAGCGTCCTCGAAGCCGAGAACTCCGCCGAGCGTGAAGCTCTGCTGGAATCCCTGCAGGAAGGCCAGCAAGTCAAAGGTATCGTCAAAAACCTCACCGATTACGGCGCATTCGTCGATCTGGGTGGCGTGGACGGCCTGCTGCACATTACCGACATGGCCTGGAAGCGCATCAAGCATCCTTCCGAGATCGTCAACGTTGGTGATGAAATCGACGTCAAGGTTCTGAAATACGATCGCGAACGCAACCGTGTTTCCCTGGGCCTGAAGCAACTGGGCGAAGATCCATGGGTTGCTATCAAAGCCCGTTATCCAGAAGGCACTCGCGTTACCGCTCGTGTAACCAACCTGACCGACTACGGCTGCTTCGCTGAGCTGGAAGAGGGCGTTGAAGGTCTGGTGCACGTTTCGGAAATGGACTGGACCAACAAGAACATCCACCCTTCGAAAGTCGTACAAGTCGGCGACGAAGTGGAAGTCATGGTTCTGGACATCGACGAAGAGCGTCGTCGTATCTCCCTGGGCATCAAGCAGTGCAAGTCGAACCCATGGGAAGACTTCTCTGGCCAGTTCAATAAGGGCGACAAGATCTCCGGCACCATCAAGTCGATCACCGATTTCGGTATCTTCATTGGTCTGGACGGCGGCATCGACGGTCTGGTTCACCTGTCCGACATCTCCTGGAACGAAGTGGGCGAAGAAGCCGTACGTCGTTTCAAGAAGGGCGACGAGCTGGACACAGTCATCCTGTCGGTTGATCCAGAGCGCGAGCGCATCTCCCTGGGCATCAAGCAACTGGAAAGCGATCCGTTCTCCGAGTACGTCTCGGTTAACGACAAAGGCGCTATCGTTAAAGGCACCGTGAAGGAAGTTGACGCCAAAGGCGCCATCATCGTTCTGGCTGACGACATCGAAGCGACCCTGAAAGCCTCCGAAATCAGCCGTGACCGCGTTGAAGACGCGCGCAACGTTCTGAAAGAAGGCCAGGAAGTTGAAGCCAAGATCATCAGCGTTGACCGCAAGAGCCGCGTAATCCAGCTCTCGATCAAGTCGAAAGATGACGCTGAAGAGAAAGAAGCTATCCAGAGCCTGAACTCCGTTCAGGAAGCTCCAGCCGATACCACCATGGCTGCTCTGTTGAAGCAAGCAATGGCCAAACAGAACTAAGTTCTGCTTGATCATGAAAAAGGGCGACTTCGGTCGCCCTTTTTTGTGCCTGCGATTTGGTGGCGGGAGGCTACGGTGAAACCAATCACTTCAGCGGGTTGTCTGTTTCTTTAATCGGATCAATCGCCTATTCGCGACTAAGCTGTGGGTAGTAGTCGTGCAGTAGTCGGGCGTTGCCTGGCATAAGGAAGTGGATGAACAGATTTATTGTGTTGATTGCTGTGTTGATTTTGGCTGGCTGTACCACCAGTGCCAAGACGCATGCGGTGCGTGGCGTCAGTGGTATCGAGATTGACTGCTCCGGTTTGGGGTCGAGTTGGGAGAAGTGCCAAAGGCGCGCGGCGAAGGAGTGCAAGGGGGCGGGTTACCGGGTGATCACCCGATCTGATCAGGCCAAAGATGAGGATGAATATCCGTTTGGCTTCAATCCCGCGGGCTACGTCACTCGAACCATGCTGGTGATGTGTCGCTGAATGAGCGCTGCTCCTGTTCAGTGCTTTAGTGTGCTGAAAACGGGCGTTTTGATGCCGAGAAAGATATGTCAATCCCTGGGCTGTTCAAAATCTTCCGGGCGTGCTAAAACCTTTCAAGCGCTGATCTAGCTGCTTGAAAAAGAAGGGAAAAATATGACGAAGTCGGAGTTGATCGAACGAATTGTCACCCATCAAGGGCTACTCTCATCCAAGGATGTGGAGCTGGCCATCAAGACCATGCTTGAACAAATGTCCCAGTGCCTGGCTACCGGGGATCGCATCGAGATCCGTGGGTTTGGCAGCTTTTCTCTGCACTATCGTGCGCCGCGCGTCGGTCGCAATCCAAAGACCGGTCAGTCTGTCAGCCTTGACGGCAAGTTTGTTCCGCATTTCAAACCGGGCAAGGAATTGCGTGACCGGGTGAATGAGGAAGAGGAGGAGGGGGTTTGACAGTCGCTATTTCTCAAGGAGTTTCTCATGCGTAATCTCAAGCGCGTGCTTCTTGGCGTTTTCGTTTTATTGCTGGTGTTGGTGGTTCTGGCGTTTGTGCTCGAGAACCAGCAGTCGGTTTCGCTTTTGTTTATGGGCTTTTCCGGCCCGCAGTTGCCAGTGTCGATTGTTGCCGTGTTGGCATTGCTGATCGGCATGATTATTGGTCCTGTATTGGGCTGGTTTCTGGGGCGTTCGTCCAGGGCAGCGCGCAAACGACTGGTCTGAAAGCGACAGGCGCACGGCATCTGTCGAATTTGCGCCTTGGCCTGTCTTTATCCATTAGTAAAACCATCATTAAGCTGTAAAATGCACCCTTGTTTGATCGTGCCTAAATGCATGTCGATTCAGACTGACTCTGACGGATGCCAACTGATGGTGGCTTCTGCATTCATGGATTAGACCGCGCTCGCAGGCAGCGCTGTCCGTAGCTCAAGGGTATCGTTTCGCGTGAAAATTCTAGTTACCGGCGGCGCCGGCTTCATTGGCTCGGCAGTCATCCGTCACATCATCTCCAATACTTCTGATTCTGTCGTCAATGTCGATAAGCTGACTTACGCCGGCAATTTGGAGTCCTTGGCAGAAGTCAGCCAGAACTCGCGTTACGCTTTCGAGCGCGTCGATATCTGCGATCGTGATCAGGTTGACCGTGTCCTGCGTGAGCACCAACCGGATGCAATCATGCACCTGGCCGCTGAATCCCACGTCGATCGCTCGATCTCCGGCCCGTCCGAATTCATCCAGACCAACATCATCGGTACTTACACGCTGCTCGAAGCTGCCCGCCACTACTGGGCAGCGCTGGATGATGCGCGTAAAGCCAGTTTCCGCTTCCACCACATTTCGACTGACGAAGTTTACGGAGACCTCGAAGGTCCAGAAGACCTCTTCACTGAGACCACACCTTACCAGCCAAGCTCGCCATACTCGGCCAGCAAGGCTAGCTCTGATCACCTTGTTCGCGCTTGGGCACGCACCTATGGTCTGCCGACACTGGTTACCAACTGCTCGAACAACTACGGCCCTTGCCACTTCCCTGAGAAGTTGATCCCTCTGATCATTCTCAATGCACTGGAAGGCAAGCCGTTGCCGGTTTATGGCAAAGGTAATCAGGTACGTGACTGGTTGTATGTCGAAGATCACGCTCGTGCGTTGTACAAAGTCGTCACTGAAGGTGTAATTGGTGAGACTTACAACATCGGCGGTCATAACGAAAAACAAAACATCGAAGTGGTGCACACCCTCTGTGCGCTGCTTGATGAGTTGCGTCCTGATTCGGCCCATCGTCCTCATGCCAGCCTGATTACCTATGTTCAGGATCGTCCTGGGCATGATGTGCGTTATGCAATCGATGCAAGCAAAATTCAGCGCGAATTGGGCTGGACTCCGGAAGAAACTTTCGAGACCGGTATTCGCAAGACTGTCGAATGGTATCTGAACAACACTGAGTGGGTTGAGCACGTGAAGAGCGGCAGTTACCAACAGTGGATCGATCAGAACTATGCGGATCGCTCGAATAAAGCATGAAGATCCTACTTCTAGGAAAGAACGGTCAGGTGGGCTGGGAGCTGCAACGTTCCCTGGCTCCGCTTGGCGAACTCGTCGCTCTTGATCGTCACGTCGTTGATGGCCTCAGCGGTGATCTGTCGAATCTTGAATGCTTACGTGCAACGATTCGTCAGATAAAGCCCGACGTTATTGTTAATGCTGCAGCTTATACGGCGGTCGACAAAGCTGAGTCGGAAACCGAGTTGGCGGATCGTGTAAACGGCCTTGCGAGTGGCGTGATGGCGGAAGAAGCCGCATCGCTGGGCGCATGGCTGGTTCACTACTCAACGGATTATGTTTTCAGTGGTCAAGGCGTCACGCCATGGCAGGAGACAGACCCTGTCGCGCCGGTGAACCATTATGGCGCCAGCAAGCTCGCTGGCGAGCAGGCGATTATCGCGTCGGGTTGCAACCATCTGATCTTCCGCACCAGTTGGGTGTACGGCGCTCGCGGCAATAACTTCGCCAAGACCATGCTGCGTTTGGCCAAAGATCGCGAAACGTTGAGCGTGATTGCGGATCAGATTGGCGCACCTACCGGGGCGGATCTGATCGCTGATGTAACGGCGTTGGCTATTCAGCAAGTTAATAAGCGTCCAGAGTTGGCTGGCCTCTATCACTTGGCCGCTGCTGGTGAAGTGTCTTGGCATGGCTATGCCAGTTACGTCATTGATTTCGCGAAAGCCCAAGGCGAGGAGTTGGCTGTGACAATAGTCAACCCAATCGAAACGACTGCCTACCCGACACCTGCACGTCGCCCTCTGAACTCACGCTTGAACACTCAGAAGCTGCGCGACAATTTTTCTCTACACTTGCCGGATTGGCAAAGTGGTGTAACCCGAATGCTTAGGGAAGTTCTCAACAAATGACCACGACAAATCGTAAAGGCATCATCCTCGCTGGTGGTTCGGGCACGCGCTTGCACCCGCTTACTCTTGGTGTTTCCAAGCAAATGTTGCCTATTTACGACAAGCCGATGATCTTTTATCCGCTATCGGTGCTGATGCTCGCCGGTATGCGCGAGATTCTGATTATCTCTACCCCTGAAGACTTGCCTTGTTTCCGCAAGCTCCTGGGAGATGGAAGTCTGTACGGCATCAAGTTGACTTATGCCGAGCAGCCAAGTCCCGATGGCTTGGCGCAGGCCTTTATCATCGGCGAGGAGTTCATCGGCAACGATCCTTGCTGTCTGATACTGGGCGATAACATCTTTTACGGTCAGCACTTCACCGACAATCTTCGTTCGGCCACCAATCAGCAGCAGGGTGCAACGGTATTCGGTTACCACGTATCTGATCCTGAGCGATTCGGTGTCGTTGAGTTCGATGCTTCCGGTCGCGCTCTGAGCATCGAAGAGAAGCCGCTGAAGCCGAAATCCAGCTACGCCGTGACGGGTTTGTATTTCTATGACAGTCAGGTCGTGCAGATTGCCAAGAACATCAAGCCTTCGGAGCGCGGTGAACTGGAGATCACCGATGTCAATCGTGCCTACCTTGAGCAGAAATCGCTGAATGTAGAAATGCTTGGTCGTGGTTTCGCGTGGCTGGATACCGGCACCCACGATTCTCTGCTGGAAGCGAGTCATTTCGTTCATACGATCGAACAGCGTCAGGGGCTGAAAGTCGCTTGCCTGGAAGAGATCGCTTATCACAATGGCTGGATCACTGCCGAGCAATTGGCCGCTCAAGCTGATGCGCTTAAAAAGACGGGCTACGGTCAATACTTGCAGAAATTGCTGGACACGCCTTCACGCTGATCGAAAAAAAACTTTTCGAGCAGTAGTGTTTAATCAGTGCAATCAGGATTGGCATGCCCGTAGAACATCCCAGGGTTGCAGTGTTGCTGGCGGCCTTCAATGGCATGCGCTGGATCGAGGAGCAGTTGGACTCGATCCTTGGCCAGTCAGCTGTCGATGTAACCGTCTATATCAGTATCGACCCTTCCTCTGACGGTACCGAAGCATGGTGCGCGGATTATGCCGCGCGCCATGCTCAGGTGATCGTCCTGCCCGAAGCCGGCAGCTTCGGTGGTGCGTCGCGTAATTTTTTCAGGCTGATTCGCGATGTGCCTGTGGATGAATATGATTTCGTCGCCTTCGCTGACCAGGATGATATCTGGAATCTCGATAAGCTCGATCGCGCGACCTGGGCAATTAGATTGCGCCAAGTTGATGCCTATTCCAGCAATGTCACGGCTTTCTGGGCGGATGGGCGGGCTTGTCTGCTAGATAAAGGGCAACCGCAAGTTGCCTGGGATTATTTGTTCGAAGCTGCGGGGCCGGGTTGTACCTACGTCATGAGGCATCGACTGATGACAGAATTGAAGGCGTCTATGCTCGCTAATTGGGAGGCGCTGCAGCAGGTTCGCCTACATGACTGGTATTGCTACGCCTACGCTCGCAGTCATGGTTTTCGCTGGTTCATCGATCCGTTGTCATCCATGCAATATCGTCAGCACGCGCAAAATCAGGTGGGGGCGAATACTGGCCTCGGTTCATTGATCGAGCGTTACAAGACGATTCACGATGGTTGGTGGTTCTCCCAAGTGCGATTGATCGCGAGGTTGGTGGGGGTCGCGGACCATGCGTTTGTGCGGCGCTGGCTGCCGTTAGGTCGCAGACAGTTATTGGGATTGTCCCTGAGCGCTCGGCATTGCCGGCGACGAATGAGGGATAAAGTGTTTTTCTTCTGTATATGTTGGGCTACTGCGATCGTTGGGAAAAAAGCCGAATGACAAAGCGCCGTGTATTGGTTACAGGTGCCACCGGTTTTGTCGGTGAGGCAGTGGTTTTCCGCATGCTCCTGGACAGGGCGTATGCGCCAGTCGCTGCGGTGCGGGGTAAGACCCGGTTAAGCGGCTTGTGTGATGTGGTGCCTTTTGATTTGAGCGAAAATGTTGAGCTGCCGGCGCTCGTACAAGTCGATGTGGTGGTTCACTGTGCAGCTCGCGTCCACGTGATGAGTGACACCGCTGCCGACCCCCTGGCGAAATTCCGTGAGATTAACGTTCATGGCACGGCGCGCCTGGCTCGAAAGGCGGCTGAGGCAGGTGTCAGGCGTTTCGTATTCCTCAGTTCGATCAAGGTTAATGGTGAAGCGACATTGCCTGGTATGCCGTTCAAGGCTGACGATCAGCCTGCGCCGGCTGATCCATATGGTGTCTCCAAATGTGAAACGGAAGAGTGCCTGCGTGAAATCGGTCGTCAGACCGGCATGGATATTGTCATCATTCGTCCGCCGCTGGTGTATGGTCCGGGTGTCAAGGCCAACTTCCTCAGCATGATGAGCTGGCTGAACAAAGGCTTGCCGCTACCTCTGGGGGCCTTGAGAAACCAGCGCAGTCTGGTGGCGTTGGGTAATCTCGTTGATCTGGTTGTTACCTGCATAGCGCATCCCGCTGCGGCGAATCAGACATTTCTGGTAAGCGATGGCGAAGACTTGTCCACCTCCGGGTTGCTCCGGCGTATGGCGGCAGCCTTGGGTAAGCCGGCGTTATTGTTACCTGTGCCACAACTGCTGCTGCGTGGTGCTGCGCGGTTGATGGGGAGGGGGGAGATGGCGCAGAGACTTTTCGGTTCATTGCAGGTCGACATTAATAAGACTTGCTCGTTGTTGCAGTGGTCGCCTCCGATAAGTGTCGATAGGGCCTTGAAGCGCACCGCGATTCATTACCTCGAGCGTTGATGAAGCCGATGCGAGGTCAGTTCGCATGCTGCTTTGCTTGGTCATGAAAGTTGTCGGACAGGGAGGCCGCCTCTGCATGTGAAAATTGGCAAAATGCCACCCCTTTTGCCAATGCAGGGCCCTTGGTACCCTACGCACCCCCTAACCATTGCAGCTTTGCCGAGTTATTGAAGTTCGATCCAGGCGGATGAAGCTTCCATTTTCCGGTGCTAACAATGCCCTGGCGTATTTCATGCGGTGATATCACTGGGCTATCAAGTGGCTTTGACTCATTGTTATAATGGCAAATTTTGCGCAGTCGGAGCGGCCATGAGAAGAGCATGTAACGCTTGTCCTACTGAGAATGCGCATTTTGATGGCAGGCGGAACAACGCCGTCATAATTTTATCCTTAACGCAATGGAGTGCTCGGTGGTAGTCCCTCTTCCACAAGCTGTTCAGACAGGTTCTATACCTTACCGTGAAGCAGTCGATAGACCGGATCAAGGTTCGCACGTCACGATCCTTATGTGTACGTACAACGGTGAGCGTTTTCTGTCTCAACAACTGGACTCTATCGCTCGTCAGAGTTTTCAAAACTGGGATGTTCTGGTATCGGACGATGGCTCAACCGATGCCACTCTGGATATCTTGCGCCAGTATGCCGCCGCGTGGGGCGAAGGCAAGCTGACTGTGCGGCAGGGGCCTCAGCGAGGCTTTGCGACGAATTTTCTGTCGGTGGCCTGCGTTGTCTCTGGTCAATCCGAATTCTATGCATGGGCCGATCAGGATGATATCTGGCAGGAGCATAAGCTCAAGGTCGCTCTCAAGTCGCTGCAGCATCTGCCGATGGACATTCCAGCATTGTATTGCGCGCGTACCGAATTGATTGATGATACGGGAACGATTACCGGCCGTTCGCCGATGTTTCCACGACCGCCCTGTTTTGCCAATGCACTGGTGCAGAGCATTGCCGGGGGCAACACCATGGTCTTCAACCGTTCGGCACAAGCACTTTTTCAGGCCGCCGGGGCGCATCTGGATATAGTCTCCCATGACTGGTGGGCCTACCTGTTGGTGACAGGTACTGGCGGACAAGTTGTCTATGACCACACCCCGACTCTCCTTTACAGGCAGCACGACACCAACCTGATCGGTTCCGACATGGGCGCGCGCGCGCGGTTGGCAAGGTTGCGGATGATGTTCAGTGGGCGTTTCAAAGGGTGGAATCAGAGAAATATCGCTGCTTTGGAATCGGTTCGAACACGACTGAGCAAAGACAGTCAATTGACGCTTGATCTGTTCCAGAAAGCCCGAAGATCCTCAGTTTTTACTCGATTTTTCTGGCTGAGACGTTCCGGCGTCTACCGACAGACTATGTGGGGTAGCTTGGGGCTGATACTGGCAGCGGCCATTAATAGACTATGAAGATATTCGCGCCTGAAAGGACCTTTGCAGGTTTCCTTGGGGCGCGGTAGCAGTGTTTGAACGAGAGAATTTTGATGAGATTCATCTCCCTGAGTTTTTTTAGGTGTGTGCTTAATGCGTAATTATTCGATTTCACCGAGGGAATTGCTCGGCAGTTTGTGGCGCAATCGCAGCATGATCAGAGCTCTGGTGCAGCGCGAGGTTGTGGGGCGCTATCGCGGGTCTTTCATGGGGATTCTCTGGTCGTTCTTCAATCCGGTGTTCATGCTGGTCGTGTACACGTTTGTCTTCAGCGTCGTGTTCAAGGCTCGCTGGAGCGGGGGCAGCGATTCCAAGACAGAGTTTGCACTCATTCTGTTTGCGGGACTGATCGTATTCAACTTGTTCGCCGAGTGCTTCAATCGCAGCCCGACGCTGATTCTTTCCAATGCGAATTACGTCAAGAAGGTGGTATTTCCGCTGGAGATCCTGCCATGGGTGACCGTGGGCTCCGCGCTGTTTCACATGGTGATCAGTCTGATCGTGTGGCTGCTTGCCTATACCTTTCTGTTTGGTACACCTCACCTGACGGTCTTGTTTTTTCCGCTGATCATAATGCCGCTGGTGCTGTTGATTATGGGATTGACCTGGGCGCTGGCATCACTCGGTGTTTACTTGCGCGATGTTGCGCAATTCATCGGGATTCTAACCACTGTGCTGATGTTCCTCTCCCCCATTTTCTATCCGGCGAGCGCATTGCCCGAAGAGTATCGGCACCTGCTGATGTTGAACCCGCTGACGCCCACTATCGAATACGCGCGTGAAGTGCTGTTTTGGGGACATATGCCTGACTTCACCATCCTTGGCATTTATCTCGCAGGCTCGATAGTCGCCGCTTGGCTGGGCTTTGCCTGGTTTCAGAAAACTCGAAAAGGATTTGCTGATGTCATCTGAGATCGCCATCAAAGTTCAGAATCTCAGCAAATGCTATGAGATTTACGACAAGCCACGTGACCGCCTGCTGCAGATGCTAAGTCGCGGCAAGAAAAAATACTGCCGGGAGTTCTGGGCGCTGCACGATGTGTCGTTCGAGATCCGCAAGGGCGAGACCGTCGGGATTGTCGGCAAGAACGGCAGTGGCAAGTCCACGCTGTTGCAGATCTTGTGTGGGACCCTGAACCCTACCGGCGGTACCGTGGAAACCCACGGTCGGATCGCTGCGTTGCTGGAGTTGGGCTCGGGGTTCAATCCTGAGTTCACCGGGCGTGAAAACGTCTATTTGAACGCTACCATCCTCGGTTTGAGCAAAGAGGAAATCGATGAAAAGTACGATGCGATCATCGAGTTTGCGGACATTGGCGACTTTATCAACCAGCCCGTGAAAACTTACTCCAGCGGGATGCTCGTGCGTCTGGCGTTTTCCGTTCAGGCTCAAGTCGAACCGGACATTCTTATTGTTGATGAAGCATTGGCCGTTGGCGATGCCAAGTTCCAGGCACGCTGTTTTGATCGCTTGAAGAAGCTGAAAGAGAATGGCACTAGCATTCTCCTGGTAACGCATTCAAGTGAGCAGATCGTGACTCATTGCGACAAGGCATTTCTGTTGAATGACGGTGTGCAGTTAGAGCAGGGTGAACCACGGCAGGTTGTCAATCGCTATCTGGATCTGCTGTTCGGCAAAACCCGGAATTCGGTTGTGACCGAGCTTGAGCCTGCCGTCGATGTGCTGGAAACCTACCACACGCCTGACGGCGGAATGGACGTATTTGATACGCATCCCAACTACAATCCAAATGAGTATCGTTGGGGTGATCGGGCAGCGACGATCATCGACTTTCATCTGAGTGCCGATGGTCAGGAGTATCCCGTAGCCGTCGATACTGGTTCCAAGCTCAAGCTGGCTGTATTCGTCAGGTTTGATACCGATCTGATCTGCCCTATCCTCGGCATGACCATCAAAACCAAGGAAGGGGTAACCGTTTACGGCGTGAACAGTGAAACCCTTGATTCTCCGGATTTCCGCGCCTTTGGTCGCAAGGGTGAAATTGTCGAGGTCGATTTGTCGATTGCCTGTGAATTGGCTCCGGGTGATTACTTCATTTCCCTCGGCGTTTCCACCAAAGACGGTGAAGAGGTGACGCCAAGGGATCGTCGTTACGATTCCGTGCACCTTCAAGTGCGGCCGACAGACAAGTTTTTTGGGCTGGTAAATCTAGATTCGAGCATTCGTGCCAAAAAGGTTACAAATTGAATACTTTATTGACGCAAGCGGGCTATCAACTTAACGAAGAACTCAAGATCTGGTCGAGGCCGGATTACGCGAGTATCAATTACAGTGACGGCGATACCACCGAACTACGCATCAAGTACTTGATTGAGAAGGCGCGTGATGTAAGTGTTTTTTCCGATGAACTGCGTGGCTGGTGCACGGACTGGCCATCGCTGTATTACCTGTCCAGCACCCGGGCAAATTTGCTACGGGTGTTTGACGCCGATCTTAAAGGTGACGTCCTCGAAATCGGCGCAGGCTGTGGCGCGATTACCCGCTATCTGGGCGAGCAGGGCGGCAACGTTCTTGCGCTGGAAGGCAGTGCGCGCCGTGCAAGCATTGCCCGGTCTCGTACCAGAGACTTGCCGAACGTGTCGGTATTGGCCGAAACATTCGAAAACTTCCAGGTTGAAAAGAAATTCGATGTCATCACGCTTGTTGGTGTTTTTGAGTACGCCAATCTGTTTGTCTCGGGTGAGAACCCGGGCGCGAACATGCTCAAGAAAGTCCGCTCGCTATTGAAGCCCGACGGCTTGTTGATCATTGCGATCGAGAACCAGCTGGGTCTCAAATATTTTGCAGGCGCACCGGAAGACCATGTTGTGACGCCGATGTTTGGTGTCGAGGGACGCTATAACAGCACTACGCCACAAACTTATGGCAAACAGGCGCTAGCCTCGCTGCTGTCTGGTGCCGGCTTTGCGTCCAACGAGTTTTTTGCCCCATTTCCAGATTACAAACTGCCGGTTTCGATTGTCACGGAAGAAGGGTTTGTCGACCCTGATTTCGATGCTGCGGCCTTTGCCTGGCAAAGCGCCCAGCGCGATCCGCAACTGCCTGAGCTGTGTACGTTTTCGCTCGAACTGGCATGGCCGCAGATCTGCAAGAATGGTTTGGGCATGGACATGTCCAATTCCTTCCTCATCGGTGCTTCGCCGGTGGCACGCAAAACCCTCGACGATGGAACCCTGGCAGTTCATTTCAGCAGTGATCGTCGGGCGGAATTCTGCAAGAGTTCGTCGTTCAAAAAAAGCGCCGATAACTCAATTCGCGTTCACTACGAGAAGTTGACCAATATTGCAGCAGAGTCTGCCGCAGACGCCATCGTCGACTTCAAGCTGACAGCGTCCGAACCATACATCAAAGGGCATGTGCTCTCGACAAAGTTGATCGAAATTGTCAATGCGCAAGGCTGGACTTATGCTCAGGTCGGCGAGTTTCTGAAAGGCTATGTGGCGATATTGAAAAATATCTCCGGCGGTCTGTCGGGCGCTGATGATTTATTGCCGGGTCAACTTTTCGATGCCGTACCGCAGAATATTCTGATCGACCAGCAAGGCGCCCCCCACCTGATAGATAAAGAGTGGTCGTTGACCGTCGGTGTGCGGATCGAATTCCTGTTGTTCAGGACTCTGCGTCAATTGCTTGGTTCGGTGACACGTTTCAGCCCAAGCGCTGACTTCGCGACGGCAACTTACAAAGAATTCGTGTTTGCAGCGTCAGCGGCAGCTGGCTATGGGATCGACGATGAAGATGTTCGTCAATTCCTGTCATTAGAGGCGGCTGTGCAGAGCACCGTCATTGGCCGCGAGCCAAGTGAATTTCACTCTTGGGAGGAGGATCGACAGGTTGTCGTCGACAACTTGTTGATGGCTTTCAACAAGATCCAGTCCGCCTTGGCGACACAAGCGCAAGCGTTGGAAGCCGCTGGGAGGGAAGTTGAAAGAGTTCAGGCTGAGTCCCAGCGGGAAGTCGAGAGAATTCAGGCTGATTCCCAACGGGAAGTTGGAAGAATCCAGGCTGATACTCAGCGGATTCACTCCGAACTTCGATCCGAGCTAGAGAATCTGCAGTCGGAACGCTACCGCCTGTCTGTTCGCTTGGCCGAGAGTCAGGCGGCCTACAATGATGTGATTCATTCGAACTCCTGGTTCATCACCAAACCGATTCGATTTGTCGTTCGTTCACTGCGCAACGGCAAAAAGGCTTTGCGCAATAATGTCGAAAGCTGCAAACGCGCGGCTACCGTCTACCTGCGTAATCAGGAGGTCAAGGCTCCGGTTCCCGCAGGCAAGAGTTACATCGTCGAAGCGCCAATTGCCCGTATCCGCTCAGTGACGGTGATCTTGCCGGTTTATAAAGGCATCGAGATGACCAGGCGCTGCATCGAAGCTGCCATGCCGGGCATTCTCTCGATGGCGGGTGCGAAGATCATCGCGATCAATGACTGCAGTCCGGATGCCGGTATGCAGGACATGCTGCTTGAGCTCGAAGCGCAATGGCCGGACGTTCTGACTGTTTTGGAAAATCCGAACAACTTGGGATTCGTCAAAACCGTAAACCGTGGGATGCGCCAGGCCGCAGAAGCCGACATCGTGTTCCTGAACAGCGACGTGATCGTCCCGCAAAACTGGCTGGAACGGCTGACCGCAGAAGCCTACATTGCGCCGAATATCGGTACGGTCACCCCGTTCTCGAATAACGCGACCATTTGCAGTTTTCCGGCCTTCCTGTACGAAAACGAACAGGCCTTCGGACTAGATGTCCATCAGATCGACAAAGTGTTCGCCGGGGCACGACTGCCAAATGTGAAAGCACCTACCGGTGTCGGGTTCTGCATGTACGTGCGCCGCGATTGCCTGGACGTCGTGGGCTTGTTGAATGAGGAAAAATTCGGTCGTGGTTACGGCGAAGAAAACGATTTGTGCCAGCGCGCGCTCAAGGCCGGCTGGTCCAACGTCATTACACCGAACCTTTACGCATTCCATGAAGGCGGCGTCAGTTTTTCTTCGACCAAGCAAGCATTGATCGAAAACGCCTTCAAGGCGATTGTCGAACTGCATCCAGACTATCACCTGGATATTCAGACGTTTATTGCCGAAGATCCGGTCAAACTGGTGCGTGTCAATCGTCTGGTCCAGTTGCTTTCGACACTCGATCGTCCCAAGGTCCTGCAGGTTTCCCATGAGGCCGGGGGCGGAGTCAAACAGCATGTCGAAGAGCTGAGCGAAGCGCTTCAGGCGAATACCTACAACCTCATCCTCAAACCTCGTAAAGGTGCGGGCGCCGTCTCTCTGTACATGGGCACATTCCCCGGCGCAGACGAGTTGGTCTTCCATCTTCCGGAAGAGCTTCCGAAGCTGGTTGCCCTGCTCAAAGGCTGCGGTGTCGGATTCGTCCATTTCCATCACTCTCTTGGATTGAATCCGGCACTGTTCGATCTTCCGGCGCAACTGGGTACTGAATACGCATTGACGGTTCACGACTTCTATTGGCTTGGGGGCAACCCGACACTGACCAACGAGGCGGGCGTTTATCCAGGCCAGTATTCCGATGATTTACTCAATCCTGCGTTCCCTCTGCCCAAGGGTGTCTCGGCAGCCGAGTGGCGCGAACAATTGAGAGTATTCCTCGAAAGCGCGAAAACAGTCGTGTTCCCATCTGAGTACACATTGGCGCTTTACCAGCAGTACTATGCTTTGAAGCGTCCAATCGTAGCGTTGCATGTCGAGAACAAGCGACCGGTGAGCTCTTCGGTGGCACCGATCATCCCAAAACCACGTTATACCGTGGGCGTGCTGGGTGCGCTGGGCAAGGAAAAAGGCGCGGATTATCTCGAGCAACTGGCTGCGAAAGCGAAGGCTGCAAATGCCCCCTTCGACTTCAAGCTGCTTGGCTTCGCTTACCGGGAATTAAACGGCGTTTTCACCAGCGGGCAATACGACGCTGCGGAGCTCGTGCGGTTGATCGCGGAGCATGAACTCGACTTGATCCTGTTTCCTGCGCAATGGCCGGAAACTTACAGCTACACACTCAGCTATGCGCTGGCGTCAGGGCTGCCGATCATCGCGCCGGATATCGGTGCGTTCCCCGAGCGCCTGGCCAGCCGTGAACATACGCTCGTCTACCCATTTGGCATCGAGCCTGCAGAGCTTCTGGAAGCAATGAGCACATTTGTGCAGTCATCGGTGGCGGGGGACTTGATCCAGGCACCTTCGCATGCACAAAGTCTGTTGAATCCGGATTTCTATGATGTCGATTACTTGCAACTGGTAAATAACGCTGTTCCGCGTCAGCAACAGCCCGGTTTCCTCGAGCTCCCTGCCACGGGCATTGCTGCGGCCGAGTACGAAGTGCCGTTGACCACCCGGGAAATTGTGCTGCTCGCTCTGTGGACGTTGTACCGCAAGCCTGGCATGCAGCGACTCAGCCGTTCGGTTCCGTATGGTGTGCGTCAGAAAATCAAGAGAAAGCTGACCAAGCGTCCACTTCACGAAATAGTCGACCTGCACAAAAGCTGAGCAACTTGTTCCCCTTGCCGCGAAGCTGGGGCTTCAGCGGAAGGGGACAGATGATTTTTGGCGCAATGTCGAATTAGAGTTTTGCAAAGGAGCCGCTGGGCTTATGAGTAGCGTTTGGCTTGTGCCAGTGGTTTTTGCCAGTGCCTTCACTTTAACCGCGCTCTTGCGCCGTTATGCCTTATCCAAAAGCCTTATCGATGTGCCTAACGATCGGAGCTCTCACACCATTCCAACCCCAAGGGGCGGAGGAGTGGCGATCGTCGTCACCTTTCTGGCTGCACTTTGTCTATTGTTCATGGCGGGGATAATCCCGTCGGGGCTCTTCTTGTCGGCGTTGGGAGCGGGGGCATTGGTCGCGATCATTGGTTTTATGGATGATCATGGCCACATCGCTGCACGCTGGCGACTACTGGGGCACTTCGCCGCCGCTGCATGGGCTCTTTACTGGCTGGGAGGTCTTGCGCCGCTGCATGCGTTCGGTCAGGTGATCAATCTGGGATGGCCGGGGACGGCATTGGCGGCTTTTTTTCTCGTCTGGATGCTCAATCTCTACAACTTCATGGACGGTATCGACGGGATCGCCGGTGTCGAGGCGGTCACGGTGTGCCTTGGGGTATGCGTGTTATCAGTGTTGGATAACGGCGCGCCGTTGATTGGTGCGCCGCTATTGCTGGCGGTCGCTGTGGCAGGCTTTCTGGTCTGGAACTTTCCGGCGGCACGGATCTTTATGGGCGATGCCGGCAGCGGGTTTCTCGGTCTGATTCTGGGCATTCTCGCGCTTGAGGCCAGCTGGCTCTCGTTTCAGCTGTTTTGGGGGTGGTTGATCCTGCTGGGGATCTTCATCGTCGATGCGACGTTAACACTGCTGCGCCGCTTGCTGCGTGGCGAAAAGGTCTATGAGGCTCACCGCAGTCATGCCTATCAGTTTGCGTCACGTCGTTATGGCAAACATTGGCCTGTCACAATGGCAGTGGGTTTGATCAATCTGCTGTGGTTGTTGCCGATTGCAGTATGTGTCGCCCGATTCCAATTGGACGGGGCGACGGGACTTATCCTTGCGTATGCCCCTTTAGTTTTTCTTGCCTTCAAGTACCAGTCGGGCAGGGCGGAGCAGGCTTGAGTGAGGAAATACAGGCTTCGTAATGGCAACATAATCTCGCCGCACTTACGTGATAATATGCGCGCGCCGAATAAAAGGTGACAAAACGAGTTCGCGTAATGACCAATTTTAAAAAGCCAGCAACAACACTTGGCGACATGGTAAAGCTGCGTGCTAACAACTTTGACTTGCTCAGATTGTGCGCAGCCCTGATCGTCTTGATAACCCATAGCTTTGAGCTCACGGGGAAATCGGCTGCATCGTGGCATACCTTTTTTATGGGTTATGCGCCTGGAAGCCTGGCAGTCAGTGCTTTTTTTGCGATCAGTGGCTTTTTGATTGCCGGCTCTCTGGAGCGCCGTACATTCTCGGAGTACTGGCAGGCACGTGCCTTGCGCATCATCCCGGCACTGGCGGTCACCTCGTTCGCTTCCGCCTTGATATTAGGCCCGATTTTCACCGCGCTGCCGATTGCTGAGTATTTCCAGAGTTCCGGCACCTATCGCTATCTGACCAACTCCATTCCGTATCAGACAATCTTCGTGCTGCCTGGCGTCTTCACGGATGTATTCTATCCACTGACGGTGAATGGTTCGCTATGGACGATCCCGATCGAAGCGTTTTGCTACGTGGCGCTGGCTGCGATCTTCTTTGTCGGACGTCGAACCTTCTCGCTAGTTGTACCGGTTATGGTGTTTATTTCGGCGTTCTTTGTCTGGTTGTTTTTCCATGGCCCCATCGCGCCGATCACACTTTTCGGAACGACGGAGGTACTACCTGTTCTGCGCTTCGGCTTGATGTTCCTGGTCGGTACTTTCCTCTGGAAGTACAAGGATATCGTGCCATTCAAGGGCGGTATCGCGGCAATGTGTCTGGTCATCCTGTTGATCGGCTCACGATTTGGTTACACCAATCTGGCACTGTTCATTGCATTGCCGTACTTGCTGATGTATCTGGCTTATCGTCGTCCAGTCTTCGTTGATGGCATGCACAAGCTTGGCGATCTATCTTACGGCACCTATCTCTTTGCCTTCCCTATCCAGCAAGCGCTGGTGTCGATCTCCCACAAGTCGATCAACGGCTGGTGGTTGGCTATTGCGTAAGCGATCCATAAACCCCACCTATCCCAAGGTGGGTCAACGGTTTACCGTGGCATCTCCGGTGAGCAGTTCCACGGCAGCAAGGCTTCGTAGTCTTCGACCGTCGAGGCATATGGCAACCGCTCC